>Ga0308164_10000125_pt1 | contig 219204 bp, 176 predicted proteins | sample PhyTR2_FD_201031 | JGI IMG/M metagenome (GOLD analysis project Ga0308164, IMG submission 201031) | Phyllosphere microbial communities from UC Gill Tract Community Farm, Albany, California, United States - DLSLT.R2 | ecosystem: Host-associated > Plants > Phyllosphere > Unclassified | place... | reverse complement strand
TGTCTGCAATGGCACATTAGAATTGAACGCAGGCGAAGGATTTGATAAATACGAATGGTCACCAACAAAGGAAACCTCCCAAAAGATAAATGTTACTACACCAGGAGAATATTGCGTTAAAATTACATCGAAGGAGGGTTGTTCGTTTGTACAATGTGTGACAGTTAAAGAAGGAGATTTGCCGGAATTTACTATTGAAATAATTTCCAGCAATTTAACAGTGAATGTAACTTCAGGAAATGCCCCATATGAGTATTCTTTAGATGGCAAAACTTGGCAGAATGAAAATCAATTTCCTTACTCTAAGGGCAAAACATACACCATTTTTGTAAGGGAAAAGAGCAAGCCAAACTGTGTTGCGTCGAAGACACTGCATATTCCCTTCATTCCTAATGTGATAACGCCAAATGGTGATGGAATAAATGATTTCTGGGATCTAAGCTCATTGAATTTTTATTCCGTAGCCATCAAAGTAAAACTTTATGACAAACATGGAACCTTGGTAAAAGAATTAACCGTCAATGATGGTAAAAATCTTGGGAATGAAATCAATCCTTATCAAAATTTATCGTCCGGAACGTACTGGTATCTTATTGAGATCCCGAATTTTGCGATGCTAAAAGGATGGTTACTGGTGAAAAACAGGTGAAATAATTTAACAGTGGTTTCGGGATGTTGCTCGATGGAAGCGATGATGCCGACAGAAGATTAAAATCAATGCTTTTCTGGGACGTGAACAACGGAATTTCCCGACGAAGCTGGGCAAGAAATGAAGGTGCTGTTTTTGCAATTAAAAGAGCAATGGAAGCTGAACCAAATTTGAAAGTGACGTTGCCGAATTTTGTGGATGAGGGTTTGTTTTAGAATGTTTTAGATATGGAAAAACCTGCTGTGAGGCAGGTTTTAATTATTTTACTTAACAAATCTATTATTAAAAAGGTAAATCTTCCTCCTCTTCTTCCTCCTGCTCTACCCATCCAAAATTCCGAGATGGACTTGCTATAAGTTTTGGATTTCTATCAGCTACTTTTTTGATTTGCGATAAAATATCCGCAGGTAGGTCTAATAGCAAATCTCTTAAATCAGGAATGACAATAACTTCTCTAGGGTTACCACCGCCTGTAAATTCTGAAACTTCAGTTAATTTTTTAAAATCGAACCTACGCATAATATCATCATAGCTTGTTGATAATTTTGAATTTAAAGAATTAACATCTTCCCACACTCTAATATTTTCAATTTCACCTGTACTTTTCCAACCAACACCTAGTTTATATCGTGCAGTATCGTTAACATAATGTAATAGAAGAATTTCCTCATCTTTTAATTTATCTTCTTGGAGATCTTTTAAAAATTTATTAACTTGATTAGATTCGGTTTTAATCTCAACAATTTTCTTTAGGGGCTCTACTACCAATTTGCTTTCCGATTTTTCTTTAGTAGAAATAGTTTTATCTTGTGTACTAATTGAGATAGGTTTAAATACTTTCTGACTTTCAATATCATTTATATCTTCAATAAATTTTCGTATTTTTTGATTTATAAAAACAGTATTATTAGAAATACTATAGTATTCTTTTAAGGATTCAATAAATTCTGTTATTCTATCAATATTATTAATCTTGAAACCCATTTCTCTTGGGTCAAGAGCTCCATTTTGAAATTCCGGGCTCGATGAATTGAATTGAGGTGTAAAAATAACAGTGTGCTTATTCTCAACTATCCAAGCTGCACCCATTTCATTTAAGCAAGCAACGCTAGAATAATATTCAGGTGATAGTAAATAAATAACGTGAGGTTTTTCACTTATTTTTTCTTTAAGCCATCTGAATATATTTTTACCAGTTGGAATACCAAAAGCATCATTACTTGTGAAAATTATTTGGTTGCTACTCACACCAACTGATAATAGTAAATCAACAATTGCTTGTCCTAATTTCGAATTTTTAGAAGAGTGAGATATGAATATTTTCATCATAAAATATTTTAGTACGCAAATATAAGTTATAACTAGACTAATTTCCTCACAAACATTAACATTAGAATGAGAAGAATCAATACATTTATCACACAAACCACTCACAATGCAAAACTTATGAATACTTCGCTGGTGCTAGCATCCTGCTCGTACCCATAATTTAGCTTGAGACACTAGCTTGAAGCTCGCGCTAGCGGAGGATAATAATGGAAATATTTTCCTACATTTAAAACCACTTATTTTTTATTTGCCACCAATGAACACTAAAATCGATTTAAGAACACCTCTCACCACTACTAATTCCGAAGCTACTACTCCTGCGGAAACTTTTCAAAATCAAACACTAAGGCCTGTTTTAAAATTGCAAAACGATTTGTATCTGACTCTGTTTATGCACTATGCGACGCGTCAAAAAACAGATTTTGAAACGCTGTCAATAGGAAATAAAAAAACGTTCCTGCAACAGAGTTTACAAAAAGACGTAGGAATGAAAAACATTTTTATTGGAATGACTATCGGAATGTTTACAAAAGAAGAAATGGAAATCTATGTTTCGGATAGCAGAGAATTGAACCGGAGAATAATTACGATGTTGATTGAGCGGTTACAAAGTCAAATCATATAGTACTTGTTAAAAGAATTTTTTTTTTAAAATAGAATAAAATCAAAAATTGTAAAAATTTCCGCTCGCTGGTGCCAACATCTTGCTCGTACCCATAAACAAATCACAGCACGAGCTGCAAGCGCACTAGCGGATACTAAAGTTTTATAAATTGAAACCACCCTTAAAACAAACCACCCAACAACTCCGTTCATTTAAAACGACCTTGTTTCTAAGTTCCCGACAACTCCGGAAGTCTCCTGTAAGTTGCGGGAAACCTCCGGAGAACTTCTTTGGTTTAAAACAAGGTTGTTTGTGACTTCCGGAGGACTCCGTTGGTTTGAAACAAGCTTGTTTGTAACCAAAGAAGTTTTTTTTATATTTGATTATTCATTAATAAAAACACAAACAGATGAACATTGCACTCACTAAGCTGAGCACCAAAGATCTTGCGACTTTGGCTCAGAGAATTCTCAGCAACATCCAGTCAGGGAAATATCCTGTGATCGCCAACCATCCGCTTACCACAACTTTGCAGACTTCCTACTCCGGTTACGACCTGGTTTATACCAAGCAGATCTACAGCGGAAAAGGGAAAGAGGTTGCCACGGCAGACCACGAGAGGGATGTCGCTTACACCAATCTGAAAAACTTTCTCAATGGTTACCGTCAGCTTCCGACTGCACTATATTATCAATTGGCAGATGAACTGTACGGCGTTTTCAGAACTTTCGGACTGGATCTCGACCGTTTGAGCTATTCTTCGCAGACTGCCCAAATGAAAAAGCTGATCGAGACTTTGGAAACTCCGGAAAACCAACAGAAATTAATGCTTCTTTCCTTAAATCCTGCCTTTACCGAATTGAAAACCAAGCATCGGGCTTTCGAAACCGTATTCGCAGATCAGGCGGAAGCTAATGCAGACCTGCGACAGATGACCAGTGCATCCGCCATCCGCAGAGATCTGGAGAAAAACCTGAAAGTCTACCTCAACCTGCTGACGGCGATGAAAGACGTTGCCGGCTGGGAACTGCTCTACAGCGACACCAATGAGTTTGTGAAAGCAGCAAGACATTCGGCCATCAAACAGCAGGATGATACAGAGTATTAGTCATCTCATCTATTAGAATTATCAATATAAACCTGCCAGCTAGCAGGTTTTATTTTTACTTTGTTATAAAATATTGATTACATTTGTCTCAATTATTGATACCAAAAAACATAAAATTATGATAGCAGAAATCCAAAAATACATCGAGATCCAAAATAACATTGATAAGATTCTGAAAAATTCTCCGGTTAAATTGTCTTTCATCATCGAAAAAACCGGCATCAAAAAACCGACATTCTTTAAAAAACTGAAAGAGAAGAGATTTACACCACAGGAACTTTTGATCATCGCTCAAAATGTAGAACCAAAAACCTGGCGCAACGAGACCAAAGAGGAAATTCTGGAATCGCTAAAGAGAAGCGAAGAAGATTTTGAAAACGGACGGGTTCATGATTACAACGAAGTAATGAAAGCAACAAGGTTGCGCTTAGAAAACTATAGAAATGAGAATTAATTTCTCAGATGAGTCACTTTCAGATTTAAGAAATATAGAGCAATATCTTCTTGAAAATTGGAGTGCTAAAATTCTGGACGATTTTCTGACAAAACTGGATGAAATCGTAGAAATAATTTCTGAGGGAAGTGTTGTATTTCAAAAATATGAAAACACAAATTACCACAAGATTTTAATTACAAAACACAATACCTTAATTTATATTATAGAAAATAATGTCTTGAAAATTATTAGAATTCTCCAAAACTTCCAAGACCCAGACGACAATCAACAGTCACTAAGAAGCCAACATTAAAATAAAACCAAGAGTTTTGTAAATTCCCTCGAAAAGAAAAAATATGGACAAAAAATTAGGAATCATCGGCTTCGGCTGGCTCGGAAATCACATTGCAGAAAGATTATCAAACCGATACGGGATTTTCGCAACCACCACAACGCCTTCCAAAGCAGAACACCTCAACGCAAAAGGCTATCACAGCACTTTGGTCAGTTTTCCGGATGAGCTGGATCCCGGGATGAAACCGTGGGATGTTGCGGAAGACTTAGACGCCATCATCGTCAGTGTCCCATTCTCGGGACTTCGAGGTAAGCAGATTTCGATGACGGAAAAGCGCCTGAATCTGCTTCATTTTTTAGGAGATTATAAAGGTCAGCTCTTTTATACAAGCTCTACAGGCGTGTATCCTCAGGCCAAAAAAGAGTATTCAGAAGATGATCTGCCCGCAGATGAGGTAGAAAGTGAGCGTTTTATCCTCGAGCAGTTTCCGCAAACCAACATTCTGAGAATGGCAGGACTGATGGGCGGCGAACGCCTGCTCCGGAATTATAATATTTCAGATCTGGACGCGCTGGTCAACCATATTCATTACGCTGATATTTGTTCAGTCGTTGAAATAATGCTGGGTAATCAATCCCAATCAAAAGTCTACAACATTGTCGCACCCATGCATCCAAGTAAGGAAGAGGTGATCAACGCACAGAAAGGCCTTCCTTATTCCGGAGAAAGAAGCACCACGGGCAGAACGATATCGCCGGCAAAAGTAATCTCGGAACTCGATTTTGAATTCCAATATCCGGATCCGCGGTATTTCCATATTGAATCTTAATGCCTAAATACAAGCTCATATTAATGAAAAAACTACGCACTTTAAAATCCATTGTCCTAATGCTGGCAAGTTTGACAATCATCTCTTGTGCCGCTCAGAAAAAGGATTCCCTGGCAGAAAAGCTGCTGCTGTATCAGCTTCCCAATGGCGGCTGGGGAAAACAGCTTGAGGGCAAAGCCGTGGATTACACCATCGCAGTCGACAATAATATGCTTGACAAAATAAAAGCATCCGGCGATGAGCACGCGACAATAGACAACAGTGCGACGACAAAGGAAATCACTTTGCTCATCAATGCCTACGCGCAGACCAAAAATACAGCATATTTGAAGTCTGCAGAAAAAGGGATCAGATATCTGCTGACGATGCAGTACGAGAACGGTGGATTCCCGCAGTATTTTCCCAACAAAAGCATCTACAGGAAGCAGATTACCTATAATGATAATGCCATGATCAATGCTTTGACGGTGCTATACAACGTATCGGAAAGCAAAAATGGATTTGATGCCGTGAGTGCCGCTCTCAAGGATCAGTCCAGGTTGGCTGTTGCAAAAGGCATCAGCTGCATCCTGAAAACACAGGTGATGCAGAACGGAAAACTCAGCATCTGGGGTGATCAGTACAACGAAGTGACGCTGGTTCCTGAGAAAGCAAGAGCTTTTGAACCCGCCTCGCTGGCCACAGGAGAATCTGTGAACATCGTTAGATTTCTGATGATGCAGCCTGTATCGCTCGAGATTGAAAAAGCCATAAAGAGTGCAATAGTCTGGTTTGAGGAAAATAAAATCAAAGGTTACAGCTATAATGTGGTGAAGAAAGATAATAAGATGGTCCGTACTCTGGCGGAAGATAATGGTTCCGTAATCTGGGCCAGATTTTATGACCTGCAAAGCAACAAGCCCATCTTTGGTGATCGCGACGGCAGCATAAAATATAATTACAGCGAAGTCTCGGAAGAACGGCGAAACGGCTACAGCTGGTACGGCAGCGCACCACAGAAATTGATCGACAAAGACTATCCGAAATGGTTGGCGGGTAATGGGATTGCGCGGTAATTTAATACCGAGGTCTGAAGGCAAATCAGAGTGACAACTGCGGTAATATTGCCAATCTTTTCCAACCTTTACTAACAATGATGCATCTTATATAAAAAAAAGATGTTTTTATGAAAGTTACCATCCCAAAACCGTGTCACGAAAATTGGGCGACGATGACGCCCGAAGAGAAAGGCAGATTCTGCCAGGTTTGTTCCAAAAGCGTACGAGATTTCACAAACGCTTCCGATCTGGAAATTATGAATGATCTTTCCCAAAATCCAAACATCTGCGCCAACTTCCGCATAGATCAACTGGACAGAAACCTCAGCTATTCCTTCATTAATTCTCTGTTTGCGAAATTTGCCGTTGGATTTGTGCTCACGTCCGGAGGCATTGTCTCCGCACAGACGCAGCCTAAAGTGAATCACCGGATAAAAACTGATGTTCCGATACAGGTCAGAGGAGAAGTAGCACAAGTTCAGCCGCCTAAAACACAACCTGCTCAAACGGATCAAAATAGACCTATTAGGCTTGGGAAGATTGCTATATCAGATGCTGATAGACAGAATCCAAAAACGCAACAGATCAGACTTGGGGCACCTTTGTCCATTAACGAAAATAATCAACCACTATACGTTGTAGATGGAAAAACGATTACGAGTAAACAATTTCAGCAGATTGATGCGAAGAACATTAAGGATATCAAAGTTTTAAAAGGCAAAGACGCCATTTCCAAATATGGGACGAAGGCGAAAAATGGGGTTGTGATTGTTAGTTTAAAAGGGAAAGCAAAGAAGTAATTTTACGGATTGATTAAATGAAAAAACCTGCGTTGGCAGGTTTTTTCATTTAAAAATTCTATCTTTTATTTATTAATGCTTCATAAAATACAAATCTAATATATTCTGAAGCCTCGATATCTTCGTCAGCAAGAATTTGAATTTTATTAAATAATTTTAATAAATCTATGATATTTTTAGTTGAAGTCGTAGTTGTTTCACTAATTATTTTTGATTGATAATTTTTTAAATCTTCATTTTTAGAATTTTCAATTTTTCTTTTTACAATAAATTTTATTTGTTCAGTATTTTTTATATTTTTTATAGTCTGTATATCTTTATAAAGTTCTGTATGTACTTTTGATGTGTTATCAATTTCAGCCAAAGTCTTTATGGCGGTTTCAGGTTTTTGATTATGTTTAATTGAAAATATTTTGGTTTTAATATCGGTTGGTTTTATAAAGATTTCTCCTTCCACTTTTTTATCATTGTAAATAATTGAACATATACCATAAAATTTTAAAGCTTCTCTTTTAATCTCATCATTAGAAATTTCGACTATATTCTTTACAGAACCTATACCTTCTAATTCCTGAGTTTCATTAGTGTCAAAAATCATTCTAATATATGATTCATTATATTCACAAAATCGCAATGAATAATCTATTCCACTTTTTTTCATTTCAGAATAAAGAGTTATTAAACCGACTACAACAGCAACAGAATTATTGTAATCATAGTAGTTATCTTTAGATACAATAGCTCTTAAATAATATCTTTGATCTTCTTTATTTAATATAAGCCTATATCTTTTTTCAATCTTCTTTACTTGTTTTAAAAGCTCTAAATTTTTATTAACGATATCTTTTTGATTATTAGCTATTAAAGATTTGGCATATTTGTCCATATTAAATAAATTTCCAAAAAAGTCTCTATGTGCAGAATATAGTGGAAGTGCACTAATCTTTTTAATATTTGGAAAATTTAAACTATCATTAACATTGTTAAAATTAAATGCAAACTCATCATCATCATAAAATGAAATATCCTTCAATTTGCTTAATAAATCCACTTTAAGAAAAGATTCTTTAAGTATTAGTTGTGAATCGTAAAGCGCTGTAGCACCTTTTATGGGATAAAATCTGATTTGATTTTTTCAATTTCTAATTCCTTAAGTAAATCTTTTGTTATTAAGTTATTTACGTCTAAAAGTTTAATAAGTTCTGAAACCTTTATTCCAATATCTTCTTTTCGAATTTGTTTTTCTGTTATCCTTTTCTTTTTTGTATTCATTTTAATTTGATTTGTTATGGTTACTATTTAGTTATTTTACAATTTATAAAATCTACACAATATCAACCACTTACAATTACGGACTCCCGTAAACCAACAAAATAAACTCAGTAAAAAACCCACTCTGTCAAACTGTCAAAAACAACCCAAATCCCAAAACAGAAAAAACATACTTTGCGTATAGAATGCGTATACCGACCGTATACCGATAGCCTATCAAAATCTTATGTCAAAATGACAAAACCCTATTCTCAAAAACACAAGATTTATAAAATCTTTTAACAAACCTTCACAACTTTTGGAATCATTCTTGGAACTCTTCTCCAAAATCAAAAAAATATGGAAACAGATACAATCAAAACGATCGCTAAATACGGACTTGGTGCAATGCTGATTACTGCAGGAATAGGACATTTAACATTTGCCAGAAAAGAATTTCAGGCTCAGGTTCCGGAATGGGTGCCTCTTGAAACCGATGATACCGTAGTCTATTCCGGGATCGTAGAGATCGCAATGGGAGCCGCCATCATCGCCGCGCCAAAGAAATATGAGTCGGTTGTCGGGCAACTGGCAGCAGGTCTTTTTACCGCTGTATTCCCTGGGAATATTGCGCAGTACAAAAACAGAAAAGACAGTTTCGGACTGAATACAGACAACAAAAGATTCGCAAGATTATTTATGCAGCCAGCGCTCATCGCCTGGGCTTTGAAGTCGACGGATGGTAAATAAATGTATTACCATAAAGTCTTCGACTCCGCTCAGACTGACAATGCTTTATAGTTCTGCGTAACGTATTGTTAGGAATGGAGAAATGTTCAGACTGACATCTCTGGCAAATAGGATTAGAATTGTCGTGCTGAGCGGAGGCGAAGCATCTCCAGTATATTCAAACATCACTCAACTTTACGGTTGAGTGTTTTTGATTCCCGCATAGAATAAATCTATGTTAACAGCTTCCCAGAATCAATCTTTATCTCTAAATTTATTGTCATCAAAATTTTAAAACCTAATCAAATAACATATAACAAAACTATGAGTTCAGAACACCCGACTTTCAAAGACATATTCAAAAGCGAAGACCAAATACCCGAGGAATACAAAGTTCCGGAAATCCACCAGCGCGTTTACCTGCTAAACGGTGAACTTGTAGAGTGGGACGGCGACGTCACCGAAATCTATTCGCCGATCTGCATCCCGACGGAAAATGGGCTGGAAAGAAAACTGCTGGGAAGCATCCCAAACATCAGTCCGCAAGATGCAATGGATGTTTTGGAAGCCTCGGTAAAAGCCTACAACAATGGTCTTGGCGAGTGGCCAACAATGTCTGTAGAAGGCAGAATTAAATGTATGCAAAAGTTCGTCTATCTGATGATCAAAGAGCGGGATCTGGTCATCAAACTCCTCATGTGGGAAATCGGAAAAACGCTGCCGGATTCTACCAAGGAATTCGACAGAACTGTAGATTATATCAACCAAACGATCGATGCTTTGAAGGAAATGGACAGAGAAAGCTCCAGATTCCAGCAGGCAGAAGGCACCATTGCGCAGATCAGACGTGCACCGCTTGGCGTTGTTCTGAGTATGGGACCGTTCAATTATCCGTTGAATGAGATCTTCACCACATTGATTCCAGCCCTGATAATGGGAAACACAATCTTATTCAAACTTCCCAAACATGGCGTTCTTGCGCATTATCCTTTATTAAAGGCTTTCAAAGAAGCATTTCCTGCAGGGACAGTCAATACACTTTACGGTAAAGGCGCAGAGATCATCACGCCGATTATGGAAAGTGGAAAAGTGAATGTTCTGGCTTTCATCGGATCCAGTAAAGTCGCAAACGGTCTCAAAAAACTTCATCCAAAAGTGAACAGACTGCGGGCAATTTTAAGTCTTGATGCCAAAAATGCAGCCATTGTCACCAAACATGCTGATCTGGACGTAGCTGTCAGCGAATGTATCCTGGGGTCACTTTCTTTCAACGGTCAAAGATGTACAGCTTTGAAACTGATCTTTGTTCAGAAAGATGTTGCTGAGGAATTTACCCGGAAATTAACAGCAGCCGTTTCTGCGATGAGACCCGGCTTGCCTTGGGAAAAAGAGGTGAAGATCACGCCACTTCCGGAGGTCAACAAGCCACCATATCTGAAAGAATGTATTGAAGATGCGATTTCGAAAGGTGCAAAAGTTCTTAATGAAGAAGGCGGCTACAATGAGGCTTCTTTCGTCTTTCCGGCGGTAGTCTATCCTGTAAATGATCAAATGAAATTGTACCACGAAGAGCAGTTTGGCCCTGTAATTCCTGTCGTTCCTTTTGATGATATTGAGGAACCGATCGATTATCAGGTGAATGCAGACCACGGGATGCAGGTGAGTCTTTTCAGCGAGGATCCGATGGAGACTTCAAAATTGATTGATGCATTTGTCAATCTGGTGAGCCGTGTAAACATCAACTGTCAGGCGCAGCGCGGTCCTGACGTTTTCCCTTTTACAGGAAGAAAAGACAGTGCAGAAGGTACACTTTCCGTTTTCGATGCGCTAAGGTCTTTCTCCATCAGATCTCTGGTGGCTGCAAAAGTGACGGATGCCAACAAAGAACTTCTCAACTCAATTGTGCGGGATCACGATTCCAACTTTTTAAGTACGGATTATATTTTTTAAGAAGACTTAGAGATGATAAACAAATAGAAGATAGACTTTCAACATCATTATATTAAATCCGCAACTTAGTAGTTGCGGATTTCTGTATAAAATAACAAAGCTAATAAGACGCAGGAATCTATACACACTGGCGAGATTCTTACGGAATGACAAAAATGTGTTTTTTATGTTAACTGTTGTTTTATACCGCAAACCGCAGCCCGGCTCGAGTGGAAATCCTTTTTTGTGGCTGGAAAAGCTAAGGCAAAAAGATTGGGAACGGAAGACGGAAATAGCTGCCCAAATAATTAGTTTATAAATATTTCCTAAAATCCGGCAAGCCATTTCAGTATTGCTTTTTTTGCAGTATTTTTGAGCTTTAAATTTCTGAATTGAAAAAATTAGATCAATATATTGTCAAAACCTTCTTCGGGCCGTTTCTTTTTATTTTCAGTGTACTGTTTTTCATCTTCATTGTGAATATTATCTGGACGCAGATGTCTCAGCTGACCGGAAAGGGACTGACCTACGGTGAAATCCTGAAACTGCTTTTCTACCTCGGGATGAGCGTGGTAAGCATGGTTTTGCCGCTTACGATACTGCTGTCGTCCATTATGACTTTCGGAGATTTTGGCGAGCGGTATGAGTTGGCTGCTATGAAGGCTGCGGGGATTTCGCTCCTTCGGGTGATGATGCCGCTGCTGATCACTGTTTCTTTTCTCGCCGGGATTTTGTTTCTCTTTTCCAATAATATCATTCCCGATTTCCAGCGGAAGGCAAAGAATATGCTGTTCAATATTGTCTCATCCAAGCCTGCAATCAACTTTACACCAGGTGTTTTCATAGATCAAATTTCGGGATATTCTGTAAAATTTGATAAAATCTATGGTGAAACGGGTGAGAAACTGGAAGGTGTTTTCCTCCACAAGAACGCTAGCCCTTACGACAATCAGCAGACAATCATAGCCAAGAAAGGGAAATTTGCGCCCGCAGAAGACCGCAATTTTCTGAAACTGATTCTCTACGACGGCTACGTTTATGAAGACAACATCTCCGGAAAGCCTTACGAGGAGCGGAAAAAACAACCCAATCAGTCGGTGAAGTTTGACAGCCTTGTTTATCATTTTGACATCAGCGAATTGATTAATAATGCTATTGATAAAGAAAAAATCACAGACGATTACCGTTTCCAGACTTATATGGAAGTGAATGAAACCCTGGACAAAAACAGAAAGACCAATCTTGTTTCGCTTTCATCTGTTGCTTCGCCCGTTGTTACGCAGACCAACAATTACGTTCAGTATATCGATAAAACAAAGCCTACCGAGAAGGTCATCAAAGAGCCTTACAGAATAGACACCCTGAAAAAAGATAAAAAATTGGAGGTGCTTTGGGGCGCTTACAGCAAGATAGATGCGCTGAAAGCCGGAATAGAATCTAACCGCACAGCAATTGCCGATACCGTGAAAAACCACAACAAGATTGTAATGTATCAGCAGCGGATTGTCTCATATTCATTTACTTGTATCATTTTCTTTTTGATCGGAGCAAGTCTTGGATCCATTATAAGAAAGGGTGGGATGGGACTTCCTGTCATCATTGCCATCGTGATTTTTATTATTTTCTATGTCCTCAATCTTACCGTGGAAAACATCTCCTGGAAAGGGAAACTCAATCCTTATCTCGCAGCCTGGATTCCAAATATTGTGCTTTTCCCGTTCAGTGTATGGATCACATATAAAGCGCTGACAGATTCTCAGTTGTTTGATATAGAGAAATACCGTGCCCTCTTCAAACCGATTATTGAAAAATTCTCTAAACCGAAGGAGCATCAGCGGTACCAGTAAGATTTGGACTGCAGTTGTCTGATGATAGGAAGTACGAATAATTGCGCTCAAAATAATTTTTAAAGTATTATTGATTTTGAATCGACTTTATTAGTAATTCGATAATACTTATATTTGCATTGATTTTTACCCCTCATGGAATTCCAAGCCTTTTACGACAGCCCTTTTGTACTGAAATTTTCATTTGAAAAACTGATCCAGAAAATGGAGTCCGAAGCTTTTCAGAATGCCGATTATGCACTTTCGCATCAACCGGTTCTCGATAAGATAAAGGAATTTCCAGAGCTGAGATCCGGCATCAATAATCTTGATTTTTTTGAGAAAAACGAGACCTTGATGAAGGAGCTTCTTAAAGATCTTTTTCCGCCGATGCTCACCAAAAATGAAATTAAAGCCATTGGTTTTCCTTTTTATAATTTCTTTTTTAACCAAACGGAGAGATTCCGCAATGTCATCAAAAATGCCGGTGAAAATTTTGATCTGCTGATCACAGATATGGATCCGCACCGTTTCTATGTGATGTGCTGCAGCATTATCCTGAGAGATTTTTACAATGTGCACCTAAATCTTTCTATGCCTTTTATTTTCGATATTCCGAATGAACAGGGCATTGTAAACCATTACCGTTTCCTTAATAATGTAGATTTTATAGAAGTCAGTCCAAAGGAAGATTTCAAAAGACTCACCGAGGATGAGATTGCAGAACTGATGGACAACTTTGAAGATCACGAACTCTGGAAAGAAAAATTTCCGCCCCAAAGCTGGGAACTGAAGGGTTTTGCGGTCATCAGTTTCTTTGACGCAACCATGGAAAATGCCATTTCAAATCTGAAGAGCAAACTGATCAATCTGGAGGATGACAAAAATCTGAAGGCGGAGATGAACACCATATTCCGTTCCATCTTCCAGGTAGCAGATCTGGAAGTAGGGTATACGGCAATTGACCACGAGGACAATAAATTTGTAAGAAGTCCTATAAACGGGATAATGGAAAGTTTTATATTGACATCCAGCCCAAGGAATTTCAAAAACGAAATGATTTGCGAGAAGAGTTTCAACACGCTTGTGGAGTCCAAAAAATACTTCAGCGTTTCTGACGTAGACCGCAGTTTCGAAGAATATCCCGAAAGCCAGATGGCAAAACAGCTGTACGATGCCGGCATCAAGAGTGCTATTTTTGCACCCATTATCAAGGACAGGAAAATCCTTGGAATTGTAGAACTTGTTTCCCAAAAAAAACAGCTGAACAGCATCAATGCCAACAAGATGGAAATCGTAATGCCCTATCTTGTAGATACAATAGACAGGCTTTATACGGGAATTGAAACGAGGATTCAGGCCATTATCCAGAGAGAATATACATCCATCCATCCAAGCGTTTACTGGAAGTTCCGGCAGGAGGCAGAGCGTCATATCGGCTTTTATAATGAGGAATTTGACCTGCCGTATAGAAATATCAGTTTTCAGAATCTTACACCTCTTTTTGGGCAGACTGATATTCGGAATTCCTCGGTTTCCAGAAATCTCGTTATCAAACAGGATCTGGAAATCCAATTGGGTCTGATCGCAGATTTGATCTCCCAGTTTAAAGCTGAAAAAGACCTTGAAATAGTAGGGAATAAAATAAGATATTATCAGGAATTGCTGAAAACCGATATAAAGGCCGATACCGAAAACATCGTTCAGACCTTTATCCTTACAGAGATTCATCCATTACTGGCGTCGGTAAAACTTCAGAATATTGAGTACAACCAGCTTATTACGGAATACTACAAAAAATTGGATCCGAGAACAGATATGGTTTATGATTTTAGAAGGAAATTTGATGAAAGTCTTTCTTCTATTAATAAAAATCTGGCCGATATTCTGGACAGAAGACAGGAAGAGCAACAGCAGCGTTTTCCGTTCTATTACGAGCGCTTCAAAACCGATGGCGTAGAGCATAATATGTACATCGGCTCATCTGTCGCGCCCGAGTTGACTTACGATCCGGTATTTCTTAAAAATCTGCGCTTGTGGCAGCTGCGTGTACTCTGCGAAACCGAGCTGGAGTATAATGTCTACAGACAAAAACTGGATTATTCTCTGGATGTTGCTTCGCTGATTTTGGTTTACAGTACACCAATCAGTATCAGATTCCGGATGGACGAAAAACGTTTCGATGTAGACGGAAGCTACAATGCACGTTACGAAATGATCAAAAAACGCATTGACAAATCCACCATCAAAAATTCGTCAGAACGCATCACACAGCCTGGGAAAATCAGTATTATTTTCTCTCAGGAAAAGGAAAGACAGGATTATCTGGAACTAATAAAAATCCTTCAAAATCAGAATATTCTTGAATCTATTGTGGAAGAGTTGGAAGTTGAAGACCTTCAGGGAATCAACGGTTTGAAAGCTTTGAGAATTGGCGTAAATTATGACGCTGCGGAAGTGGATTATAATTTTGTGGAATTGGTTTAAAAAAGCGATTATTTCTTAAACCGTCACATTCCTAAAAGCCACTACAAAAGCAACCACAGAAGCGATAATACCGATAGTAAAAACCGTGTAAGTCAGTCTCAATAATTTGTATTTTCTATTCAATACAATCCCAAGATAGTAGAGATCTTTGATCATAGTGTCGTACAGATATTGCCTGTCAGTCATCATTTCCTTCATTGCCCAAAGATATTCTTCAAGAGGCATTTTATAGAAATTTCCGAAAAACAGAAGATTCACTTTCTTGTCCTCAATCTCTTTTCTTGTAAAAGTGCCGCTGGAAACCTTCGGCCTGGTAGACATAATGGCTAAAATGATACACGCCACGCTGGACATAATCATAATAAAAGTCGGGATAATTAGATGCGAATTACTGGGACCATCCAGTTTAGGAATCAGAGTAGAAAGAGCTACAGAGATAATAATTGCATTCACCGAAAGCAGGATATTTGCTTTACTGTCTGCAATCTGGCTTAGTTTGGTGTGGTTATTCAGCGTCACACGGAACATCGTTTCTATGCCGCGTTCCGGCGATTCCAATTTTTCCAGTTTCTTCTTATTCAGCAAGACTTTATCATTTTCCTGATTGTCTTTTTGCTTTTTTTCGTCCCGCAGTTTCTTGATGTGCGCTTCTATTTTCTCAGCATTTTTCTCTTTCTCAGCCTGCCATTTCTCTTTAGCAAACTTTGTGTAAAACTGGTGTTTTGCGAAGAATCCGAGATTTAGTTCCGCCCATTTCAGCTTACTGAATTTCTGCTGATGCACTTCCTTGAGCTCATTCCGCAAATCTTCCGAAATTTTAAAATAATTATCCGACGCCAGATGCGCCATATCAGCATCTTTTATGATTTCCTCCAGCTGGTTTTTCGGGGTGTAAAATTTTTCCGTCGCCAGAATCAATTGCCCTATTTTTGAGATCCGCTCATCCTGAAAATCGTGTTTTTTAAGAAAATCCTCTATTGTTTTTTTGCCTTCAGCCTCGTGATTATTACAGTCCGTAATGTATCCAAGATCGTGGAACCAGCCTGCCAGAAGGAGATTTTCAGTATCTTCAGGATTTATATTTTCTGCTTTTGCCAGGATTTTGATATGATCCACAACCTGGATTGTATGATCCATATTATGATAAGTATACGCAGAAGATAATCTATCTTTGAACAAATTTTTAACATAATCTTCCGAGATCTTCAAAATATCCATAAAAGCAATTTGAAACAAATTTAAGAAAGTATTGACATCATATTAATTTTTATTTAGTTAAATAATGTTAGAGTTTCAGTAATTTTAGATCTTGAATCAATAATCGTTTAATTTTCTGAATCCTTCAATCATTTCAACAATATTATGGCAGCTTAATCCGTCCTCCGTTCCCGCTATTTTTTTTGCAGACACTTCCTGTTTCAATTCAGACGCTGATCCAACAAAAAAAATGAGCTCCACTCAGGCCGGGCTGCGCTTCGCAAGATAGAAGTTCTGTCATAAGTTGAAGATTAGTAAAAACTTTCACGAACTTTGTGTTTTATTTTTTGCAACCGTTATCATCCCTATGAAAAAAATATATCCGCTTTACTTTTTTATTGCCATTGCATTTTCTCTCATTTCCTGCGCCGTCCAAAACGCAGATTACGGTAAAAATGCGAAGGGTTTTGAAAAGAATTCTACCATCAAAGACAGTATAATTCATACATTCTATCTCGTAGGAGACGCCGGAAATCTGGATCAGGATGAGGCTTTCAGAAATATGAATGTACTAAAAGATTCCCTTCAAAAAGCGCAGAAAAACAGCACTTTGTTATTTCTGGGTGATAATATTTATCCTGTAGGAATGCCAAAAAAAGAAGATGAAAATCGACATCTTGCCGAGAAAAAACTGGATAACCAGATTTCACTTGCAGCCGGATTTCCCGGGAAAACGATTTTCATCCCAGGCAACCACGATTGGTACAACAACGGGATCAAAGGCCTCAGCCGTGAAGAAGATTATATTACAGATAAATTTGGAGACAAAACCACTTTCGCCCCAAGAAATGGCTGCCCGATCGAAACCAGAAAAATAAATAAAAAACTCACCCTCATCTTAATAGATACCGAATGGGTACTTGCAGACTGGAGCAAAAATCCGGGCATCAATGAAAAGTGCGACATCAAAACCAGAGAAGATTTCTACACAGAATTCGAAGATCAACTCAACAAAAATCAAAATAAAACGGTAGTGGTGGCAACACACCATCCGCTGATTACCAACGGGTCGCACGGCGGCAGATATTCCTGGGAAAAACAGATTTTCCCTCTGGAAAATAAATTTCCACTCCCGGTTTTAGGTTCGCTTATCAATCTCACACGGGCAACTGGCGGCATTACGCATCAGGATATTTCCAATCCCAATTATAAAAATCTGGCCGACCGAATCAAAACCCTGGTCAGCGGCAGGAAAAATGTAGTCATAGTTTCCGGCCACGATCACAATCTGCAATATATAGAACAGAATGACATCCGCCAGATCATCAGTGGTGCAGGTTCCAAAACAGAAGCCGCAAAAGCTGTCGGAAACAATGATTTCTCCTTTGGCAAGAATGGCTACGCCGAACTGAAGATCTCGAAAGCAGGCAACGCTGAAGTCAGCTTTTTCAGCTTAAATCAGGAAAGTTCTGATCTGCTTTTCAGGAAAACAGTTCTCGGTGAAGAAGAAAAATCAGCCAAGCAGTACCAGAAGGATTTCCCTCAGTTTACGGAATCTTCTATATACGATTCTGCAATGACGAAGAAAAATAAATTCTATGAATTCCTTTGGGGCAAGCATTACAGAGAGTATTACTCAAAAAAAATCAAGGTAGAAAATCTGGCATTGGACACGCTTTTTGGTGGAGTCAAAACTGACAGAGCAGGAGGCGGACATCAGACCAAATCACTCCGTCTGGAAACCGAAGACGGCAAAGAGTATGTCATTCGTGCGCTTAAAAAAAGTGGTGTGCGTTTTCTGCAGTCTGTTGCCTTCAAAAACCAATATGTCATCGATGATTTTTCCGGGAGTTATGCGGACAAGTTCCTGCTGGATTTCTATACAACGTCGCACCCGTACACGCCTTTGGTGATCGGTGAAATGTCTGATAGAGTTGGAATCCGCCACACTACGCCACAACTTTTTTATGTCCCGAAACAGAAGACACTGAAAAATTTTAATGAAACATTTGGAGACGAACTGTATTATCTGGAAGACCGTCCGATGGAGACTGAAGATAATCCTAATAAAGTTGTAGGAACAGATGAGGTGATCCTGAAACTTGCCAAGGACGAAAAATATAAAATTGATGAAAAGGCATGGATCAAAGCCCGCCTTTTCGATATGCTGATCGGCGACTGGGACAGGCATCAGGACCAATGGAAATTCGAGGAAAAATCAGAGAACGGCAATGTGATCTACAGTCCGATTCCGAAAGACAGAGACCAGGCTTTTGCAAAATATGACGGATTTATCACTGGTATTCTGATGGAATTTCCGGAACTGAAGCATATGCAGACATTTGATAATAAAATCAAAGATGTCAAATGGTTCAACCGCGAGCCTTACCCGCTGGATCTTGTATTTGCAAAGAATTCGCTCCTGAAAGACTGGCTGGCTCAGGCAACATTTATCCAGGAAAACCTTTCTGAAACGGATATCAGAAAGGCTTTTAAAAATTTGCCGGCCGAGATTCAGGATCGTGTTTCCGAAGATCTGATTCAGAAACTGCTCATCAGAAAAGCCGACCTTCAATCGTATGCGGCAGTCTATTTCAAGTTTTTGCAGGAAAAAGTCATGCTGACGGGAACGGACAAAAAAGATAAATTCGTCATTACAAGATTGCCGGATAACGAAACTGAAATCAAAATCTACCGACTCAAAAAATCCGGCGAAGAGCTGGCTTCTTCCAAAATCTACGCAGGCAAAATTACCAAAGAAATATTGCTTTACGGTTTGGATGATGATGATGAATTTGTGGTGACGGGCGATCATAAAACCAGCATCCAAGTTGCTCTTCTCGGAGGTCTGGACAAAGATGCATACTCGGTTGCGAATTCAAAAAAAATAAAGATTTATGATTATAAAAGTAAGAAAAATGATTTCGACCAGAAAGGATCAGCTAAAGTGATCCTGACAGACAGTTATGATATCAACCAGTATAATTATAGAAATCCAAAATACAACATCTTTACAACCTATATGAACTTCGGTTTCAATCCAGATGATGCCTTGATTATCGGTGGCAACGCAGATTACACGGTAAACGATTTTATCAGAAGTCCATATGCTCAGAAACACCATTTCACAGCCAGCTATTTTACCGGAACACAGGGTTATGAGCTGGCTTACAGCGGCTTGTTTCCCAAGCTTACAGGCGGTTGGTTTTATGGTGTGGATACAAGGGTTACCAGTTCTCATTACATCCGGAATTTTTATGGAATCGGCAACAGATCTGTCAATCCCAAGGAAGAATATGGAGACAATTTCAATAATGTGCGCGCCAAGGAATTTGCATTTGCGCCTTCTGTCAACTGGAACAGGAATGCAGCCACTTTTTCTGCAAAGCTGACGTACGAGATTCTTAAGATAGAAAATACCGCCAACAGATATGTTTCCCAGCCTGGCGCGGTAGCTCCGGATGTTTTCAGCTCCAAACATTTTGGCGGCGCAGATTTTTCTTTCAATTACGAAAATTATGATAACAAAGCCAATCCCAAATCCGGGATGAAATTTGACATCAGAACCGCTTACTCGGTCAATCTAAAAAATACAGACCGCCGGTTTGCATCTGTAGAAACAGGGCTTGGTTTTCTGCATTATCTCACACAAAATCAGAAGCTTGTACTGTCTTCCTATGCCAAAGCAAAGTGGCTTCTCGGCAAAGATTATGAGTTTTACCAAATGGCAACATTGGGAGGAAATACCGATTTGAGAGGCTTCTCATTCAACCGTTTTTATGGGAAAAATTCTTTCTACCAGAGCTCGGACCTGCGTTTTGAAGTCGGTAAAATCAAGAATTCTATTTTGCCGCTCACCTACGGATTTTTCGGAGGATTTGATGTCGGCCGTGTATGGATTCCGAATGAATATTCCAAAAAATGGCACAACTCCTACGGTGGCGGCTTTTGGCTGAATGCTGTGGACGCTGTTTCTGCCAATTTTTCATATTTCACATCATCTGACGGCGGCAGATTGGTTGTCGGGATTGGCGGAACTTTTTAGGATTATTTGGGCAGCTAAATCCGCCTTCCGTTCCCGCTTTTTTGTCATTGCACGTGATGGGAATTAGTCAGTATAAATTTTCTAAAAATGCAATGACAAAAAGAGCTCCACTCAAGTCGGGCTGCAGCTGCGCAAAGTTGGAATTTTCAAATTCAGTCCAAGATTTGCAAACTTATTTCAGCTTCAACTGGTAAAGATTCCCGGTCACTTTCTTGTCGCCTTCATCAGTCATCAGGATCGTGTTGTCATCTTTGAAACACAGTCCTTCTTTCTGTGTGTGGTGATTCAGCTCAATTTTTTCCACATCTCCGGAGAAGAAATTGTCGTCTTTCCAATTGGTAAAAATCCATACTTTATCAGAACTCAATATCGCAACTTTACTTTTATCCGGGCTGATATCTGCGCTTGTCACAGCACAATGATTGAACTGTTCGCACGTCACAAAACTGCCAATTTTCTTCGCAGGCAATCTCTGTAGCGGATTGTTTTCAACCTCGTAAAGAACAGTTGTACCGTCAAATTTCGAACTCCTGTTTTTGGTGAACAGAAAGAATTTGTTTTTATAGATGAAGAAAGATTCTACATCAAAAATGCGGTCTTTCTTTTTTGGCGGAAATTCCGTCTGTTCAGGATAGTAAAACTGTACAATAAATTGTGCTTTTGCTTCAGATTTATCCAAATCAGATGCATTGATTTTGTAGATCGCGAGATTTTCCCGGTCATTATCATTGTTGCCAAAATCACCGATATAGATGTTGCCTTCGTCATCAGAGGTGAGGTCTTCCCAGTCATTATTTTCCACATTGGTGATTGTAATCTGCTTTATCAGTTCACCTTTTTCATTAAAGCCAAATAGCACATTTTTGTTGTGATTGTCCTCAATCGTCCAGATCAGCGGCGATACTTTTGATATTTCGCAGGCTGATGCCTCCTTGATTTCTTTTGGTAAAGATGAGATTACGGAAAAATTCTCCTGCGTCTGCGAGCAAGAAAATGTAATGGATAGTAGTGCCAAGAAAGAAAATATTTTCATTGGATGAAATTAAATAAAATATAAGACATAAAAAAATGCGCAACCAAGGCTGCGCATTATATTATTAAAATCAAATTCTTATAGGATCAGCATTGCGTCTCCGTAAGAATAGAATTTGTAACCTTCTTTGATAGCTTCTTCATAAGCTCTCATCACAAAATCTTTGTTCGCAAAAGCAGCGATCATCATAATCAGCGTAGATTTTGGCGTGTGGAAATTGGTAATCATTGCATTGGCAACTCCAAAATCGTGAGGCGGATAGATAAATTTGTTGGTCCAGCCTCTGTAAGCAGAGATTTTTTTGTTAGAAGAAACAGATGTTTCCAAAGCTCTCATCGTAGTGGTTCCTACTGCACAGACTCTTCGTCCTTCTTCAACAGCTCTGTTGATGATTTCTGCATTTTTCTCATCGATGATGGCTTCTTCAGATTCCATTTTGTGCTTGGAAAGATCTTCAACTTCAATCGGGTTAAAAGTTCCCAATCCAACGTGAAGGGTGATTTCTGCAAAATCAATTCCTTTGATTTCCAACCTTTTCATAAGGTGTTTGGAGAAGTGCAGACCGGCCGTTGGTGCGGCAACAGCGCCTTCCACTTTGGCGTAGATCGTCTGATATCTGTCGGCATCTTCCGGTTCTACCTCTCTTTTGATGTATTTTGGAAGCGGAGTTTCGCCCAGTTCTGTCAGTTTTGTACGGAATTCTTCATACGAACCGTCAAAAAGGAATCTTAAGGTTCTTCCGCGGGAAGTGGTGTTGTCTATCACTTCAGCGACAAGAGATTCGTCCTCAGTAAAGAATAATTTGTTACCGATTCTAATTTTTCTCGCCGGATCTACCAGTACATCCCAAACGCGTGTTTCTTTATCAAGCTCTCTCAATAGGAAAACCTCGATTTTGGCACCGGTTTTTTCTTTGTTTCCGAATAATCTTGCAGGGAAAACTTTGGTATTGTTGAAAATGAATAGATCTTTCTCATCAAAATATTCTATTACGTCTTTGAAAAGTCTGTGGGTAATGGTTTCAGTTTTTCTGTCCAGCACCATTAGTCTCGCTTCGTCGCGGTTTTCTGATGGATGCTCAGCGAGCAATTCTGCAGGCAGGTCAAAGTTAAAATCTGATGTCTTCATAAAATTTACGGATTTTATTATTTTAAATTTATAGGAATGGCAAAGATACAATATTAGAAAGCCTTTGTCAAGTAGTTCCGGGACTTTGAAAATCAAATTGATGACATCCGGAGATATTTGATATTTTTTTAGAAAATTAGTAATGTTATTTGGTGTTTTCTACAAAAAACATTTAATTTAGTGCATTTAAAAGTTGTTACTGCCAATTAATTCGCCTTGTTATGAGTATTGAAAATGAAAATCCTGAAATTGAAAAACCAAATTCGGACGTCGATCCCACTGAGAATCAACCAGTAGAGGAGGTAACGAATGAAGAAGTTTCGGAAAATGAAAATTTAGAATCTGAATCTTCGCCTGTTGAAAGCAAAGAAGCGGAAGGAAACGAAACAGAATCTGAAACTCAGGAAACAGAAATTGCTGACGATAATTATTCTAATCTTTCGCTGAAGGAAACGCTGGAAGAGATGGAAACGATCGTTAATAAAGAAGACGCATCCTCTTTCTCGAAAAAATTCAATGCGCTGAGAGATCACGCGAATCATAAAGTGGCAGACGAAACGGAAGATAAAAAACACGATTTTGTAGAGCAGGGCAATGAAGAGGAACACTTCGAATACCACCATCCCGAGGCTTCAAAATTATCAGCATTAATCAACATTTTTAAAGAAAAACAGGATAAATTCCACAAATCTCAGGAGGCAGATCATCAGAAAAATCTGGACGAAAGACTGGCCATTATCGAGAGACTAAAAAATCTGTACAGCAGTTCCGAACCCGGCGTCAATCTTTTCAAATCGATCAGAGAAATCAAAGAAGCGTGGGGAAATGCGGGGCAGGTCGCAAAGTCAGAATTCAAAAATCTTAATAATAATTATTTCCATCATTTGAAGATGTTCAATGAAATGCTGGATCTTAATAAAGAATTTCTGGAACAGGAATTTGCCCATAATCTGGAAAAAAGACAGCATATCATCGCAAGAGCTAAAGAATTGCTGGATGAAACCGTTGTTCAGAAAGCACTGAATGAGCTGCAGTATCTTCACAAATTGTGGAAGGAAGAGGCCGAGCCGGTCGCAGAAGAATTCCGCGAGAAAACCTGGGAAGAGTTCAAAGAAGTTTCAAACAAAATCCACGAGAGAAAGTCTGAACTGATTGCAGTAATAGAGTCTGAACAACAGGAAAATCTCGAGAAGAAAACAAAGATCATCGAAGAGCTGAAATCGCTTTCTGCGCCAGAGTCTGTGAACCATAGTTATTGGCAGCAGGCGATCAAAAGAGTGGAGGAGCTGCGCGCTGAATTCCTGAGATTGGGACCGGTTCCAAAGAAAATATCGAATCAGAACTGGACGGATTTCAAACTGGTTTTGAGAAATTTCAATACCGGAAAGAATGATTTTTATAAAAATCTGAAAGGTTCGCAGATTCATAATCTGGAGGCGAAACAGGCTTTGATAAAAACAGCGCAGGATAATATGAACTCTGAAGATTGGGAGATCGTAGTACCGCTTTTCAAAAAACTTCAGGAAGACTGGAAGACCATCGGACACGTGCCACGCAGCCAGGCAAACAAAGTCTGGGACGACTTCCGTGATGCCTGCAACACTTTCTTCAAAAATTACAGAGAAAAAAATAATGCAACGGGCGACAACTGGAAAGAGAATTACAAGAGCAAAAAAGCACTTCTTGAAGACTTAAAAGCTTTGACAGACGAAGAAGGTTCTGTTGAAAAAATTGAGACCATCAAAAATGCATGGAATGCTGTTGGGAAAGTTCCAAAAGATAAACTGTCCATCAATACTGAATTCAACAAAACGCTAAGGGAGAAATTGAAACTCAATAAAATCAATGAGTTTGATCTGAAAGAGGAAAACCTTTCTGAAAGCCAGTTGACAGATAAAGCCAGGAAAGTTAAAAATCAGATTGCCGATTTGGAGTCTGAAATTGTACAGTTGGAGAATAACCTTTCTTTCTTTGGTGCTGCCAAACGGGACAACCCGCTTCTGAAAGATACTTATGAAAAGCTGGACAGTAAAAAAGAACAGCTGACAAGCCTAAGAGCAACGCTCCATAATATCATTGCCGGAGAATAAATTCTTTCTTTATAAAATATATAAATCCCTCATACAGAGGGATTTTTTTGTGATAGATGAATGTAAATCTTAATTAATAATCAATTATAAATTATTTTCGTTAATCTTATGAAAAAAATGATATTTTTAGAACCTGATAATAAAACAGTTATATGTTGAAAAATTACTTCTTTGCCCTCTCGCTTTTCCCTTTTTTAGTAGGCGCCCAGGCACCTTCAGGCTATTATGACGGGACGGAAAATATTTCAGGCTTCGCGTTGAAAACTAAGCTCCATGATATCATTTCCACAAAAGTTTATAATTACCATTATGATGATCTGAAAACGACTGTCAACCAGACAGATCTCGACAAGTACTACGAAAACGACGGGACTATTCTCGATATTTATTCCGAAAAGCCTAATGGTCCGGATGCTTACAGCTATACAAGTGCCAATCTTATCGGAAGCGCGAATGCTGAAGGTTTGGGCTGGAATCGGGAACATATGATGCCGCAAAGTTCCTTCAACAGTGCTTATCCAATGTATTCCGATCTGTTCTTTGTGGTCCCGACAGATGCCAGAATCAATCAGTTGAGAAGCAATTATCCTTATGCGAAGGCTGGATCTACGGTTTATTATAATTTTACCAACGGCTCCAAACAGGCTTCCAACGGCACGCCAAATGCCAGCTATACAGGCCGTGTTTTTGAGCCAATCGACGAGTTTAAAGGTGATGTTGCGAGGACGCTTCTGTATTTTGCTGTCCGGTATGAGGGGAAATTGGGTGCGTTCAACTTCAGCACCAATGCAGATCCTACAAAAGACCAGAATCCGTTGGACGGCAGCGAGGAAAAAGCATTTGAGAACTGGTACATCGCAATGCTTCTCAACTGGCATCAGCTGGATCCTGTTTCGCAACGGGAAATTGATAGAAATAATGCCGTTTTCAATCTTCAGAAAAATAGAAATCCATTTATAGATCACCCGGAATGGATCAGTTCAATCTGGAATCAGACCATAGATTCAGTCGCGCCATCTGCACCTTCATCTTTACTTTTAGAAAGAAATTCTGCCTATTTTGTCAATCTGATGTGGCAGGCCAGTCCGGAATCTGATGTTGCAGGATATAACATCTACCGAGACAATATTTTGGTTGCGAAGTCGAAAATTAACTCAATTGCTGTTGATCATCTTTCACCGGGAACTACTTACAATTTCACTGTCAAGGCTTATGATAATGGAAACCTGGAAAGTCCACAAAGTAACACGCTGAATGTGACAACGCTTGCGTCAGATGTATTTGCTAAAGATTTACAGATAATCAAATATCTTGAAGGATCTGGTAATAACAAGGCCCTAGAAATCGTCAACAAAACCGGTCACACTGTTGATCTTGGAAGATACAGATTGGGCGTGCAGCAAAAGATTACCAATTACTTTTTCTCGGAGCCTTTTGAGCTGGAAGGCAGAATAGACGACAATCAGAGTTTTGTTGTAATCAATCCAAATGCAAATTTTAGCTGTTTTGATATTTCGGAAGCGAAATTCGTGACTGCGGCACCTTCATTGGCTTTCAGTGGTACTCAGTATGTCGAATTGTCTTATAAATCCACTACAATCGACGCTGTCGGAATGAAAGATGCGGATAATACAAATGCCAACACATCGCTGTACAGAAACTCGAGCGCACTCAATCCAACAGCAAGGTTTGACCTCGCCGAATGGACTTCGTATGGCTCCGACTATTGTCTTAATTTAGGAAATCTGGCCACTGGAGATCTGGCAGACAATACTTCCAATATTAGTATTTATCCTAATCCGGCTTCTGATTATATTAATGTGACAGGCAGCATCACCAAGATCCGTTCTGCTAAAATATATGATCTTTCCGGTAAATTAGTCAAAGATATTCCGAATCCTTTCCAGAATCAGAAGTCGATTAATATTCAGTCTCTATTGCCGAACACGTACATCCTGAACATCGACGGGAAGTCTATCAAATTTATTAAGAAATAAAAATTATAATTACTTTAATTAAAAGCATTTCAGCAGTCTGAGATGCTTTTTTTAATGGCTAGAATTGTTGAGAGTCAGGATGTATTTATCAATGTAGAATTGCTTTTCCTTTGATTTATATTGCTGGATGTACCGAGGATGTTCCAGGACTTTGAGATTACCAAAAAGCTGAGCTTCACGATTAAGTTTTCTTATGAATTCTGCATTTCTCTTACCCAGGACAAAACATTCATTGGGATCTGTTCCAAGATTGATATGTTGCCTCAGTGAATCTATCAGAAAATCTTTTACCATTGCGTAAAGTGCTTTGTCATCATAATAATTGGCATTCACCCATTGGCTTTGCGTTGTTTTTCTGATGATCGCCAGCGGAAAAGGAGAATTAATGTAAAATTGATTGTAAAATACCTCTGCGCCACCAAAATCTCGAATCATGTCATACATAAAAACTGAGGAAATCTCGTGGGTGTGAGCCGATTTCATCTCTATGCCGCAAACGTTTTTCAGTCTTTTAGTATCTGTGAAAGGAACACCGGTTACGCCCGCACCGTGCCTGCTCGGATTGATGCCTATGATGAGTTTCCGACAGTGGTGATCATTGTAATATTTCCCGTAAAATTGTGTCATTACGTAGATCGTTTCAGGATTTTCCAGATATGGATTCAGAACTCTGAAACCGTCCGGCAGCAATCCGGAATACTGCAGGTTTATATTAAAATCTATCACTTTTTCTCCAAAAGTTTTTGCCATAACAATGTTTATTAGTTCTCGAATTTGCTAAAATTCAGCCCGTTGATAGTTTCTTACAATCGTCATTATTCGGCTTTAATTTTACAAAAAAGAAATATAAATTTCGTAAATTTGTGCATAAATCTAACAGTAAAGTTTAGGTGTAAATCGTAAGATTCGCGAGTTCCACTTAAAAAAATGAAAAGTAATTATGAGTCAAAAGAAAGAAATGCTTTACGAAGGTAAGGCTAAACAGGTTTTCGCTACCGAGAATCCCAACGAAGTTGTTGTTCGCTACAAAGATGATGCTACAGCTTTCAATGCCCAGAAACGCGGTCAGTTCGATAGAAAAGGCGAATTGAATAATGCGATTTCGACACTTATTTTCGGATATCTTGCCGAAAAAGGAATCCCGACACACTTCATCGCAAAACTGGATGACAGAGAGCAGCTCGTAAAAAAAGTGGACATCATTCCTCTTGAAATGGTAGTCCGTAACTACGTGGCAGGAAGTATGGCTCAGAGATTAGGCGTGGAGGAAGGGCTGAAATCTCCGGTAACTATTTTTGATCTGTGCTTCAAAAGAGATGATTTGGGAGATCCTCTGATCAACGATCATCACGCTGTCTTCCTCGGGGCAGCAACATATGAAGAACTTAACGAGATGTACGCTTTGACAGGTAAAATCAATCAGCTTTTAAGTGATTTGTTTGATAAAGCCAATGTCATTCTTGTAGATTTTAAAATAGAATTGGGTAAAACATCAGACGGCAAAATTGTCCTTGCAGATGAGATTTCTCCTGATACTTGCAGACTTTGGGACAAAGATACGATGAAGAAACTCGACAAAGACAGATTCAGAAGGGATCTTGGTGAGATCACAGAAGCCTATGTCGAGATCTATGACAGATTACAAACCGCTTTAGCTAAATAATCCGAAAACATAAAAAATGGATTTAGAATTTCAAGAATATAGCACATTACCGAAATATGCTTTCCAAAACCGCTATCAGGAATTCGAAGAAACCAAACACCTTTCCAAAGAAGAAAAGGAATCTTTTTACCCTTTTGATAAAATGGAAGAAGAGTGCGGCGTTTTTGGAGTGCATTCAACAGAAAATCAGGACACCTTTTCGCTGTCGCAATTTGGTCTTTTCGCTTTGCAGCACCGCGGGCAGGAAGCTTGCGGCATCGCTGTAGGAAACAATGGGAAGATTCTCTCTGTCAAAGACGAAGGTCTGGTTCTGGACGTTTTCAAATCGATAGAAGATCCGCAGCAGTATATGGGAAGCACCGTCATTGGCCACACCAGATACACCACTGCCGGAGACAAAAAGAAATACAACTTTCAGCCGTTTTTTGCTAAGAATGAATATGACCAAATTATCCTTTCCATCGCACACAACGGGAATCTAACCAATGCAAAACAGCTACGAAAAGAGCTCGAAGATGAAGGTGTGGTTTTCCGGGCAACTTCTGATACCGAAGTTATTTTAAGACTAATTCAGAAAAACCTCGATCTTGGACTTCGCGGCGCTATTAAAGCCACGATGGAAAAAATTGAAGGCGCCTATTCCGTAGTCGGTCTTACAAGAAACAAATTTTTTGCTTTTCGTGATTTCAACGGGATCAGGCCTTTGGTTCTGGGCGCGATTGATGAGAATACATTCGTTGTAGCTTCAGAAAGCTGTGCGCTGGATGGAGTAGGCGCGCAGTATGTGCGGGATATCCTGCCCGGCGAAATTGTCTACACCAGCGACAATGAAAAGGGATTGCAATCCTACCTCGTCAAAGATGATTGTGTCAATAAGATCTGCGCTTTCGAATATATTTATTTTGCAAGACCGGATTCTACGCTAGAAGGGATCAACGTTCACGAAGTGCGCGAAAAATCCGGGATGAAAATCTGGGAGCAGGCACCTGTGGAAGCAGATATCGTCATCGGTGTTCCGGATTCCGGCGTTCCCGCAGCTATCGGATTTTCCAAAGCATCAGGAATTCCTTTCCGTCCCGTTTTGATCAAAAACAGGTACATCGGCCGATCATTCATCATTCCTTCTCAGGAGATGAGAGAGCATTTTGTAAATCTGAAACTCAATCCTATCGTTTCCGAAATGAAGGATAAAAGAGTAGTGATTATAGATGATTCCATCGTCCGCGGAACGACCTCAAAAAGACTGGTGAAGATTCTGAAAAATGCAGGCGTTAAGGAAATCCACTTCAGAAGTGTATCGCCTCCTATTATTGCACCTTGTTTTCTGGGAATAGACACGCCTACAAAAGACGATCTGATCTCCGCCAATATGAATAAAGAAGAACTCAGAAAATACCTGGATGTAGACAGTCTGGAATTTCTCAGTGTAGACAATCTGATCAGTATTTTGGGTTCGCCGAATCACTGTTTTGGGTGTTTCACGGAAAAATATCCGGTCAAAAATCCAGACGAACTGGCATTCGTAGATCAGGGTGATTAGATATAAAGACACTGCCTTTATGCATTAGATTTGGGCAGCTTTTTCCGTCTTCCACTCCCGCTTTTTTCTTTTTTTAGCCAAAAAAAGAAAAAGAGCTCCGTTCAAGCCGGGCTGCGGGTGTGGCGAAAAAAACAATTAACAAGATCATTTACAGATGATCTGCTATTACAAAAATCGCCGGAACAACTTTTTGTTCCGGCGATTTTTGTAGTTTTGGCCTGGTATCAAAACAAAAAACCCTGCCGAAGCAGGGTAAAAACTAATAACCATGAAAACTCAAATTAAACATGAGAATCGAATATTAAGTAGCAAATAGTATGCCATAAAATACCTTTTCCCAGAAAAGAATTTCCGAGAGCAAATGTAACAAAAAATTATTGTAAATTTGCGGTTCTTAAAAATAAAAAATTAAATTAAAATGTCAGGAAAAATCACATTTACCATGATCAAGCCGGATGCAGTTGCAGATGGACATATTGGTGCGATCCTTGGAAAAATCAGTGAAGCTGGTTTTAAAATCAAAGCTTTGAAATTGACGCAGCTTACTGTTGCTGATGCGCAGAAATTCTATGAAGTGCACGCAGAAAGATCTTTCTACGGAGAATTGGTAGATTTTATGTCTTCTGGTCCTATCGTAGCTGCGGTTTTGGAAAAAGACAATGCAGTTGCGGATTTCAGAACTACAATCGGGGCTACAAACCCGGCTGAAGCGGCTGAAGGGACGATCAGAAAACTCTTCGCAAGAAGCATCGGAGAAAATGCTGTTCACGGTTCTGACTCGGATGAGAACGCGCTTATCGAAGCTCAGTTCCATTTTTCTGGGAGAGAGATTTTTTAATTTCTGCTGAACACAAGATATAGAAACAGGCTGTCAAAAATGATAGCCTGTTTTTTTGTGGTATCTTGTGAATAGCCCCGATAGCAGCGGCATCCTTTTTTGTCTGTCCGGGAATGTGCTACTGATGACAAAACTGCTGGACAAAAAAGATATAGCGGATAGCGGGAATGAGCTCCTAAAATTTCAAAAGCTCAATGGTCTTTTCAGGATCCTGGGAGGAGAAAACGGCGTTTCCTGCTACCAGAACGTCCGCTCCGGCATCAAATAATCTGGATGCATTGTCTAGATTTACGCCGCCATCAATCTGAATCAAAGCGGTGGAATTGTTGCTGAGGATCAAATCTTTGGTTTCGCTGATTTTTTTGTAGGTATTATCAATGAATTTCTGCCCGCCAAAACCGGGGTTGACACTCATCAACAATACCAAATCTACATCTGCGATGATGTCTTCCAGCATCAAAACCGGAGTGGAAGGATTGAGGACAACGCCTGCTTTTGCACCTTTGCTTTGGATGAGATGAATGGTTCTGTGGAGATGGACGCAGGCTTCGTAATGCACGGAAACGAGGTCGGCACCCAATTCTATAAATTCCTCGACATATTTCTCGGGCTCGACAATCATCAGGTGCACGTCCACAAATTTTTTGGCGTGCTGCTGTACAGTTTTCATCACCGGAAATCCGAAAGAAATGTTGGGGACAAACCTGCCGTCCATCACATCCACGTGGAACCAGTCTGCCTGGGAGTTGTTGAGCATTTCTATGTCCCTCTGCAGGTTTCCGAAATCTGCGGAAAGCAGGGAAGGTGCAATCAGTTTTGTTTTCATTTTTACTTAATTACTTTACTTATTAGTGATACTTCAGTTTCATCGTTGGCTGGATCTTCAGAAGGCTTTCATAGATGAGTTTTATGACATTGCTTACGTCTTCCTTCGAAACCATTTCTACCGTGGTGTGCATGTAGCGCAGTGGTAAGGAGATCAATGCGCTTGGAACGCCGCCGTTGGAATGTGCGAAAGCGTCGGTGTCTGTACCGGTTGCTCTGCTGGCCGCTGCTCTCTGGAAAGGGATTTCTTTTGTTTTTGCGGTATCAATAATTAATTCGCGAATGGTGTGGTGAACGCTGGGTGCGAAGAAAACCACCGGGCCGTCGCCGCATTTCTGATCGCCTTCCTTTTTCTTCTCAATCATTGGTGTTGTGGTGTCGTGCGTCACGTCTGTGACGATCGCGATATTTGGCTTGATGGTATCTGCGATCATATCTGCGCCATAAAGTCCAACTTCTTCCTGCACGGAATTGGTAATGTAGAGTCCGAAAGGTAACTTTTTTTTGTTTTCTTTTAAAAGCCTGGCGACTTCTGCGATCATAAAGCCGCCGATCCTGTTGTCCAAAGCGCGGCAGACGAAATACCTGTCATTCAGTTCAAAAAACTCGTCTGGATAGGTAATCATGCAGCCTACGTAAATCCCCAAATCTTCTACTTCTTTTTTGGAGACGGCGCCACAATCGATAAAGATGTTTTCAATCTTTGGAACCGGTTCATTTGCATTGGCACTTCTTGTGTGGATTGCCGGCCATCCGAAAACACCTTTTACAACACCTTTTTCCCCGTGGATATTAACTACTTTGGAAGGAGCAATGGTCTGGTCTGATCCTCCGTTTCTGATGACATAGATCAAACCGTCATCTGTGATATAATTGACATACCAGCTGATCTCGTCGGCATGAGCTTCTATGACCACCTTGAAATCTGCGTCTGGATTTATGATTCCGTATGCTGTCCCGTAATGGTCTACTTCTATTTTGTCTACAAAAGGTTTGATATAATCCATCCAGACCTTTTGTCCGTTGTGTTCATAACCAGTTGGCGATGCGGTATTTAAATACTGTTCTAAAAATTTAATTGATTTCTTCTCGAATTTCATATTTTAAGGAATGATTTTTGATGATGCTATTTGTTAATATAGATGATGTAAAAGTAATGATTTTTCGTAAACTGATTCCGCTTCTTTTCCTGTTTGTTACTGCCTTTTGCTTTTCTCAACAGGATACTTTACAGATAAAATCCTTCGATGATATTCCTAAAAGCAAACTGCAAAAGGACGAGTTCGGAGATGAATATTTTTATGACGAAGCTCAGAAAGCCAAAATCTATAAGATCAACGGCGAGCAGGTAATTGTGATGGATCTCCTTACACTGAGAGCAGATCCTCATTTTAACAACCAGCTGGACAGGAATTTTTATTTTTTCTTAAATAAAAAACTCAACCGCGTTTATCCGTTATTTGTAAATGCCCTTCAGCAATACCGGGATATTGCCACTGAAAGCTCAAATATGAGTGGTTCACAAAGAAACAAATACATTAAGGAAAGGCAAAATGCACTCGCAGCAGATTATGAAAAACAGTTGCGCGAACTTACCACGACAGAAGGTCAGATCTTTGCAAAACTGATGAGTCGTGCAACGGGCAAAACAGTCTATGAAATTATAAAAGAATTAAGAGGCGGGTGGAGCGCATTTTGGTGGAATGTAAAAGGAAATATTGCCGATGTGAGCTTGAAAACGCCATATGATCCTCACAAATTCCGAGATGATCTCTACATAGAATCTCTTTTGCAGTCTAACTGGAATTTGGGATATCTGCAACCATATCCGGGATCAGGAGATTACAAGGTCAAAAAATAATTAACATACATAAAAAATGCATTACGAATAGTAATGCATTTTTTATTTAGTAATTTTTATAACTCAGTTATCAGATAATTTTGATATTTTGATTTGTCAAAAGTAAATACTGATGGGGAAAGATTTTGATTTTCCTTGTAGTTACTGATCGTAATGACAGCCATATCATTGGACGTTGTCATCTGTTCCAGTTTTATCAATTTCTTCTGTGCAGTATTGATGTAGAGTGTCACACTTTTAAGACCATTCGGCTTTACAGGTGTCATCTTGACAACTTCTACAGGAATACCGCTAAGATTTTTCTTTCCGGAATAAGTCACATTGTAATCCTTTTTATAAGAATCCAGATAACTGAGTGGGGAAAACTGTGTTTGGTTATCGTTTGGTTTCGCGATGGTGACTTCTTTGTCTTCATCGCTGATGCTGTATACTTTGTTACCATCGAAAATCTGTTCTGTTCCCATGATTTTCAGCTTGTAACGGTTGTTGTCTGAGTAGAAAATCCCAGTCTGGCTTTGGCTGTTGTTTGAGCTTCCTGTGGTATAAGAAAATTTGAAGTAAGAATTCTTTTTGCTTTTATAGCTTTTGGTAATATCGTCCAGAATTGTTTTTGACTTCGCATCTATTTTTTGACCGAAGACTGTGATATTGATACCGATCAGGGCAATGGCCGAGAGCGATTTTATTGTGAAATTTTTCATTGATGAGCTATCATTATTGATTTAACAAAGTTAAGTTTTCAATATTGATGCCAATTATTTCTGATGATAAACTTTGTTAAAACAGATAAAAAAACCTTTCCAGTATTTTCTGGAAAGGTTTATAAAAATTAAACTAATAACAATCTTATTGTACAATGAGTTTTTCTCCGGTGGACTTACCGTTTTCAGTAACTACGACAAGATAAGTTCCTCTGATGAGACCTTTTGTAGAAATGGCATCTGAACTGTTCTTCTTTCTTTCAATAGATCTGATTAATTTCCCATTCAGGTCTAGGATTTCAACTTTGATTGTTGCGTTTCCAACAGTTGGTGCCGCTTTGATGAAAAATTCACCTTTTGCAGGATTTGGATAGATTCCAAAAGCTTTGTTTTTAGCGATATCTTCTGTGGCAAGAATACATCCGGCAGGAACAGTAAAGTCCTCCACCTGATCTGATATGCTGGTCGCTGTTCCGGCAGAAGCGTTAAGACCTAAACCTCTTTTGGCAAAAACGTTCCAGATAAGGCAATTGTCTGTACCTCCGGCTACCTGATCAGCCTGTAGTATTGCATCTCTTCCAGAAACGAAATTAGGATTACAAGGTTGCAATTTCAGTCCGTCCATAACCAACTGGAGTGCTTTTGCGCTACCAGAATTAGCGTCTGCCGTGATATCATAATTGTATCCGTATTTAGCAGCCATCGCCCAATGAAGATCCCAAAGCACGGTTGCCCAGATTTCTCCGACAGCGTGAGGCTGTCCGCCTGTACTATTGGTATCAGCGTACGTATGAGGGTTTACCGACATATTGGTAGTGTATCTGTATTGTCTGATTCCACCAGCAGTGGTAGGCGTGTTGCTGGAATAGGTTGCGATACCTCTAGGCGTCGATGCGGTATAGCCAGGTGTGTTTGTCAGCATTAGTGCAAAAAAGTCAGACCATCCTTCTCCCATCTGCTCTAGGTTTGTCAGGCAATTATATCCCTGGCCCGTTAATCGGTTGGATACACCGTGTCCGTATTCGTGGACCATTACACCATTGTCAAAACTGGAGTTTTTGTAACCTACAGCCAGATCTTTCAAATTGACATTCACATTTCTGCCTGCTGTTATTTCTGCTGTAATAAAGTCACCCTCATCTTTAGGGATCATAATAGATGGTATGTTGACATTTGTCACATTGTTTACAGTCATATTTGCAACTACATTGGACGACCTATGAACGATTAGTCCTATTGCACCTGCATCCTGCGCTGTTTTTGCTTTTATATTGTAACCACATCCTGACGCTGTTACAGAGTTTACCATAGCAATTTTACCTGCAAGACTTCCTGCCGTCATTGCAGTACAGCCGGTCACATCAGCAGGTATTACGATATCAGCAGTGATGCCGGTCTCCATCAGTTGTCTGCCGTAGTTGGCGACACCGGTATTTACAGCTGGTCTTGCTGCTAAGGCAGGGTCTGTATAAAATAATCTTTTTTTCTGAGCAACACCCTGATTCCAAAGATACATTTGCATTCTTGGTGCCTGTGTCGTATAAGTGCCACTGCCATTCAGTATCTCGAAACCGGAGGCGAAATTGGCATTGTTGTATCCGCTGCCGTCAAATGCTTCTGCTCTTACAGCATCATTTGCGCCGCCACCTTTACCAAAATTATTACTTTGGAAATTTCTGCTTGTTTCCGTAAATCCGAATTTATACATAATATCATGGATCATGTTATTCGCATAAAACAAATTTGTCACTGCTGATGCCCTGTTATCATATGCACTTAACGCAGCATCTTCTGCAAAAGGAAAATCAAAGGATAAACTGCCTGTCGTTGTGCTGACGGGTGAGAATCCAGCGGTATTACTCGCATTATTATCTACGTAAGCTAGAACATTATTACCATAGGTATTGGTGTAATTTACCGTTCCGTTTGAGTGCCATCCTTCCGGTGATGCTGCAAGATCCCAAGGATTTGTAACGACAGTTTTAGCTCCGAATGTTGGTGCTTCTATAGGGAATGCAAAAACACTGTACGATGCGTCTGTAGCTGCTTTGTTGTGCTTATTTGCAGAGTTGTTTTTATTATTATTAGAATTAAAATGAGCAACTAAGTGATTTTCCACCGCTGAAGCTTCATCTGAGGAATGATCTGACTCAAATGAGCATTCGTCAATCATTTTATTATTTTCTAAAATCTCACCAGTTGTAAGGCTTATCAATGTTCCAAAGAACTTGTTGTCTTTACTCTGATTGATGAAAAATAGCTGAGCCGGGATTAAAGTGTTTTCTCTTTGAAAGAAAAATCTGACACTCGCTACCTTATCATCCGGCAGATTGATCAGATCGCCATCCTTCTCATCCATCAATTTGAAGCCAGAATCTTTGATATCTAGAAATCGTAATGCTGATGCTAATGCTTCTGATTTGTCGATCTTGTCGGTAAGGACATTCGTACTTACTTTCTGGAAATTATTATTAAAAGAAATAACATTTCCTTCTTTCAAAATTGCTTTCGCAAGTGATTTGTAAATAGGAGTATTGCCGTGGTATTGCTGTACATTAACAATGTTGGACTTCATACTTGCAGAGTGATCCTCATTGATAATTTTGAACTCGACATTAGATTTGTTGGCAAAACTGACATCAGAGCTGATGAAGTTTCTGATTGCTTTTTCAGTGGATTGTGCATTTAGATTGGCAAAAAGAAAGAAAACGCCGATTCCTGCACACTTAGACAGTTGATTTATTTTCATATTGAAATTACATTTATTAAAAAAAACGATTAACAAAAATATTTAAAATTTTCTTTTTTAATGATTAAAATACAAACAAATTTCAAATAATTAAGAATATGTTAAAACTTTAACTAAATAATTATTGAAAATGAAATCAGAAAAGTTTGTGCCCAATGTAAACCACGTTTGATTTTTCCAGTAAAGTGGCGATACCTTCCCGGAATCTCATCATATGTTCGGAAACCTGATGACTGTGCAGATCTTCATTGGTTTCCCAATGTTCGTGGATGAAAAAAACGCCTTTGTTCCTGTTGTCTTCAAAGAGATCATATTGCAGACAGCCTTTTTCTTTGCGCGTTTCTATGACTAGTTTTTTTAATATTTCAATAGCGTCCATCACATCGTTTTCCTTGATCTGAATGACTGCACTTAGATAAATACTCATAGGGTAATTGATTAATTATTTACAATCAAATTTATAAAAAATTTAAGCCTTAAAAATTTAAAAAATAGAATTATATAATTAATAAAAAAAAATGTATTTTTGGAGAAATTCAAAAACAAAACAATGGCAGAATACAAACTATTGCTTCCAAGTATGGGCGAAGGTGTTATGGAGGCAACAATTATCAGCTGGATGTTTAATGAAGGTGATTTTGTAAAAGAGGATGACTCTGTGGTAGAAATTGCAACAGATAAAGTAGATTCCGATGTTCCGACACCAGTTTCGGGGAAAATCGTCAAGATTCTTAAACAAAAAGATGATGTTGCAAAAATCGGGGAGGCCATAGCTATTCTGGAAACTGAAGGCGACTCTTCTGATCAGGAAGTGCCGGAAGCCAAGACCTATGAAGAGGTAAAAGATCAGATTCCTCAGCCCGAGCCAGAGGTGATAAGCACTTTGGAACAGCCATTGAAAACTGTTTTTGAGAATTCTGCGACCCAAAATTCGGAAATGTATCTGTCGCCATTGGTGAAAAATATTGTACAGCAGGAAAATATCTCTGAATCTGAACTGAAAAGCATCAAAGGTAGCGGACTGGAAGGCAGAATCACCAAAGAAGATATTCTTGATTTTGTAAAAAACAGAAGCACTCAATCCGATAATAAGCCGGTTGCAGCGCAAAATGTTCCATCTCAAACTGCACAGCCGGTTTCTGCTCCCGCAGCTCAGACTCCTGCAGCGCCAATCCAGGTTGCTGACGGCGACGAGATTATTCAAATGGATCGCATCCGAAAAATCATTGCGGAATCTATGGTTCGCAGCAAGCATACATCGCCACACGTTACTTCTTTCATAGAAACTGACGTGACAAATGTTGTGAAATGGAGAACCAAAAACAAGGATTCTTACCAGAAAAGAGAAGGTGAAAAACTGACTTTTATGCCCATCTTTATCAGAGCAGTTGTAAAAGCCATTCAGGATTTCCCGATGATCAACGTTTCTGTGGACGGTGATAAAATTATTAAGAAAAAGAATATCAATATCGGAATGGCAACTGCACTTCCGGACGGTAATTTAATCGTGCCGGTAATCAAAAATGCAGACCAGTTGAGCTTGTCTGGATTGACAAAAGCCATCAATGATCTGGCCTACAGAGCGAGAAATAAAAAGCTGACTCCGGCCGACACGCAAGGTGCAACTTACACTATTTCTAATGTCGGAACTTTCGGAAACCTTATGGGAACGCCGATTATTCCTCAGCCTCAGGTTGCTATTTTGGCAGTTGGAGCGATTGTTAAGAAACCAGCAGTTATAGAAACTGAGTTTGGAGATGTGATCGCGATCCGTCAGAAGATGTTTATGTCGCATTCTTATGATCATAGAGTAGTGGACGGCAGTTTGGGCGGAATGTTCCTGAAACACGTCAACGATTATCTCGAAAATTGGGATCTCAATACAGAAATATAAAATCAAAGCCTCAGAATTTTCTGAGGCTTTTTGATTTTTAATATTATAATTTCTTTTTATCGGGAGATTGTCTGTTTGAGAAGAATGATAAAATTTCAATCTTATCATTCATAATTCTGTAATATAAAGTGTTAAATTTTAAAACTATTGCTTTTCTAGTCTGTAATCTATCAGAATGGGGAAAAATATTTGGATTTTGCGATATGATTTAACTAATTCTTTCAACTTCATCTCCCAAATTGTCAATTTCTTTTTGAGAAAATTCTCTTTCAAGATATCTGACAGTTTCAGAAAGTTCTTCCAAAGCTAATCAGTCCAAAGAATTTCAAATCCTTTTTCCATAAATTTCTCTTGCCTTAGAATGTGGATTTAGTTTTCCGGCGTCTGCTTGTGCAATTCCTTTTTCAATAGATTGTCTTTCAGCGTCCGAAATTTGATCTGCCCAATCCTTTTTGTTTTCACGAATTAAATCTGAAATTTTTTCCAGAAAATTCAAATCTTCAATAGTTGATAACCATTGAATTAACTCTAATTTTTTATTCTGTATTTGTAATTTCGTATCCATTCTAAATCTTTTATCAAATTTAGAAATATTATTTCAAACTAACTCTCACTTTCTACAATTCATCCATTTCCCCACTTCCGGCTTGTCCTTCATTCATCAGATAAGCCTTTAGGAAAGGCGTAATATTCCCGTTCATCACGCTGTCTACGTCGGAAGTTTCGTGTCCGGAGCGCACATCTTTTACCAATTTATAAGGTTGCATGACGTAATTTCGGATTTGAGAACCCCATTCGATTTTCATTTTACCGGCTTCAATTTCGTTTCTGGCCTTCAGGCGTTCATCAAGTTCAATTTGGTAAAGTCTGGATTTCAGGAGTTGCATTGCTTTTTCCTTATTCTGAAGCTGAGAACGCGACTCTGAGTTTTCAATAATAATACCTGTAGGTGCGTGACTAAGACGAACTGCAGTTTCCACTTTATTTACGTTCTGTCCACCAGCTCCGGAACTTCGCATCGTTTCAAAACTGATGTCCGCTGGATTGATATTGATTTCAATCGTATCGTCCACCAAAGGATAAACGTAAACCGAAACGAAGCTCGTGTGGCGTTTTGCGTTGCTGTCAAAAGGCGAAATTCGCACCAGTCTGTGAACACCGTTTTCACCTTTCAGATAGCCAAAAGCAAACTCACCGTCGATTTCGATAGTGACGGTTTTGATTCCTGCAACATCGCCTTCCTGAAAGTTGAGTTCACGCAGTTTATAGCCTTGCTTGTCTGCCCACATTGTGTACATCCGCATCAGCATACTTGCCCAGTCGCAGGATTCGGTTCCGCCGGCGCCGGCTGTGATTTGAAGAACGGCAGACAACTCGTCGCCCTCGTTGGAAAGCATATTTTTGAATTCCAGATTTTCGATTTTCTCTACCAATTTTGGGAATGCTTCGTCCAGTTCTTTTTCGGAATCCGGATCTTCTTTTGCGAATTCTAATAGAACCTGAAGGTCTTCAAATTCAGTTTTGATATCATCGTAACCTTCCACCCATTTTTTCTTGGAACGGAGTTGTTTCAAAAAAACTTCAGCTTCTTTGGAGTTATTCCAGAATTCGGGTGCTGCGGTTTTCTCGTCGTCGTTGGAAATTTCTATTTTCTTTTTTTCGATCTGGAGGAATTTGTGCAGGTCTTCTATTCTGGACTGGATATCTTTTATTTGGTCTGTGTTTACCACGTTTGTTTTGTTTTTCGGAAAGCAAATTTACGGTTTTTATACTTAAGTCATTGGTTTGCTTTCGTCTCAAAGATAGATTTTTGCAATTGTAAAATTTGCGATATTTACGGCTTTATTTAAAATTATTTTGGATTTATGAAAGTTAATCTGTTCTTTAAAATCATATTTGCTGCTTTATTTGCAGTAGTCGTGCAGATTTTTATCTATTTTGCTTTTGGAAATGTATATACGGCACCTTTGTTCAATATCAATTCTTTTAAAGAACAGTATGAAAGCGGTGTCTATCAGCACCGTTGGCTGAGCACTTCTTTGCTCATTTATATTTACAATTTTCTGGAAAGTCTTCCCTTTAAAATTCGACTCAAAATGGATTTTTGGGACAAAGGAGCACAGCCCAACATGTTTTTCGCTTATGCATTTCTCAATACATTTTTTCTGATTTTATCGAATATTATTCTTTTACTAATCACTGAAACTAAATACTTCCTAGCCAATCAATCTGAGAAAATATTTATCATTGCAGTTTCTACATTGTCTATCGGTATTTCGCAATTTGTTTTGGTGCCGTATGATTGCAGCAGCTATTTCTTTTTGTTTGCATTTGCATTTGTTTTCCTCAAATATCTGGAGCATCAAAAAGTTATTAATCTTGTTTCTCTGATTTTTATTCTAATAATTTCTACACTCAACAGGGAATCTTCCGCATTGTCATTGTCCTTTGCAGCCGTTTTGCTTTACAACAGATTTGGTTTGAGGAAAGAGAGCTGGCTGCCGCTGCTTTATCTTGTGCTCGGCTTTTTAGCTACCTATATTTTGGTGAGAATTTTTTCGCAAAGTTTTGAAATTCGGAATGATAATTTTTTGATCAGAAATCTGACTCAGACCAGAAGTTTGTTCGGCATTTTATTTTGGTTGGTATTCTTTGTTTTCAGTTTGCTGATTTCCAATAATAGGCAGACGACAAGAAATATCCTGATTTTCCACCTTGTGTCGCTTCCATATATTGTGATGTGTTTTTATACCGGCTCTTTGTACGAGATCAGATTATATATTCCCATTTTCCTGAGTTGTGTCCTCATTTCAAAACTGTCTGTAGAAAAAGTAAATCTTAAATAATTTTTTTTATTATTGATTTACAGTGTTTTACATTTAAATTTTTATCAATTGTAATTTATCAGGCAACCATTTCACAGGTTTGCCGTCTTATAATCAGAAAGTAAAAGATATTACTTACACATAATCACATTTCGTTATAATATCAATAATTACTTCTGACAACTGAAAATATAAAAGAACGAATGAAGCAAGATTTACAACAGATCTTTTCCAAAGCAAAGAAATATGACCGGCTGGCTCAGAAGAGTTTGTTCGAGATGTTTTCGGGGAAAATGCTGTCGGTTGCAAATTCTTACATCAATAATCGGGATGATGCGGAAGATGTTTTGATGAATGCTTTCTACAAAGCGTTTACCAAGATTGATGATTGTAGAAATTATGAATCTTTTCAATTTTGGCTGAGGAAAATTGTGGTGAATGACGCCATCACTTTTATCCGGACCAACAAACATATTCTTTACGCAGAAACCGAGTTTACAGATTCGATTGCTGAACAAATAGATGAGGTGGACGAACTTTCTAAAGACATCGATTTGGATGTGATTTTCAGGGAAATGCCGATTGGGTACAAACTGGTTTTCAATCTTTCGGTTTTTGAGGAAAGGAAACATCAGGACATTGCCGAAATCCTGAACATCACAGAAGGAACCAGTAAAAGCCAGCTGAGTAAGGCGAAAAAATGGCTTAAAGATTATTTTAATCAACAAAACACAACACAAAATGCAGAATCTGAAATCTAAATACGAACAACAGGAAATGCACGTTTCCGACGACCTTTGGGACAGATTGGAAGATAAACTGGATCAAGCTGGGAAAGAAGAGAAACCGAAGATTATTTGGTGGAAATATGCAGCAGTTATTTTATTAATGATTGGTTTGGGTGGAAGTTTTTGGATGATTAATCATAAATCTGATATGAATGAGAATCAGGAATTTGTAAATCAGACAGAAAGCGGAGATCAAAATTTTGATTCAAAGATTATTGAGTCACTATTAAATAATGACGTTGACAAATTAAACCCACTAAAAAACAATTCTGAAGCTGGAAATCAAAAATTGGCTGTTGAAGATTTAAAAGATTCTCCGATTCCGCTCCGAATAGTAGAGGAAATTAAGAGAGAAAATCAGACTACAAATCAAGTTACGGACAAACAAATCTCAATTAAAAAAGAAGAGATTTCTATTCCTCAGCCGGAAGAAAAACTGGCTCAGAGTGAGATTCAGAAACCTAAAGAGAGAACAAAATATATTACTTCTTCCGACTTACTTTTCGGGGTAGAAATGGACAAAGCGAAAACTGAAACGCCAAAATCGGCAATGGGAATCAATATTTCAAAATCTCGAAATGATTCGGATTTCCCCAATCCAAAACGTATCAAACTCTTCGGAATTACACTTTATGACAAAGATTCTTTAACTACTAAATAATTAAACTATGAAAGTCAAAATTCTACTTTTGGCAATGCTTTCCAGCTTTGCTACAGCCCAAACTACGCTCGACAATCAGATGAAATCTTACACGGAAAAAGTGAATGACATTGTAAGAATTGAAAAATGGAATATGAAATCTGAAACCGACAAAATTGATGAAGCTTTCTCCGCAGGGAAAATCACAAAAGCGGAACAGATTGCGCAAAAGGAAGCCGTTTCCAAAAAATACGAAACAATTATCAATGATAAAATCGAAAATGAGCGCACACAATTAGATCAGATTACGAAAACTGCGGTGACAAATTCTGTTTATAATACACCGCGTGATACGCTAAAAAATCAAGTGGTCTTGGGACCTGGCGGACTATCTGTCTCAATCAAAAAGAAAAATAAATCGCCAAAAGAATACATCAATCAAAGTTCCTTAAGTGTTGGTTATGCTTTCGCAAATCTGACCAAAGACAAAGGCAGTTTCAACCCTTTTGAGAATGATTCCGAAATGAGAATCGGGAATTCTCACAGCGTTGAAGTCCAGTTTAGAAAAGACAGGCAATTGGGAAGTTTCACCAGTCCGTGGATTTTGAGATACGGTTTGGCTTACAGGACAGACACTTATATGCCCAAACGGCCGCAGGTTTTTGTTCAGGATAATTCGCAATTGTTTCTGGAAAATTTTGAAGAAGGCAGATTGAAACGTTCAAAACTGAGAAATGTTTACCTGACTGTACCGCTTGAATTTCAGCTTTATCTCAATCCAAAATATACAGAATATGACGGTAAACAATATCTCGATGTGAGAAAGAAAATGTGGAAAATTGGAGTAGGAGCTTATGCAGGAATCAACACTAGAAGTATTGTAAAAGTGAAATATTATAACGAAAATGACAATTTTAAAAAGTACGATTATACTTTGGATGACGGCGTGAATGCTTTCTTGTTCGGAGGGAAATTCAGTCTTGGTTATGGCGGTGTTACTTTATTTATCAAGAAAGATTTCACACCAATTTTCAATGACAAAGCCATTTTACCAAACAAAAACGGAATCCAATTCGGAATCGAGATTGCCAATATTGATTTTTAATTGATAACATTTTTCATAGAACACTATTTTTATTATTAAATCACATCTTGAAAGAGATGTGGTTTTTTTTGTTAAACAATAATCGGATTTTCAAAAATAGCTTCCGCATTATAATTTTGACTTTAAAACACTCAATGTCGAGTATAAAACACTTACTGTTGAGACAAAAAGACTCAAAAACGAGTAAAAAAGACTCGAAAAGCAGTATAAAACATTCAATGCTGAGTATAAAAGACTCAAAATCCAGTATAAAAGATTCAGTGACGAGTAAAATAGACTCAACGACGAATGTAAAAGACTCATCATACTTTTTTTGTAAGTCAAGAATTTTTATTTACATTGGCAAATAGGATTTAGAAATGAAAAATTTACAGTTAATCGGATTGTTTTTGGTTGTGGCAGGCAGTTTTCTGCCCTTGGTTCATATTCCCATTGTTGGAAACTGGAACTATTGGAAAGTGGATCATACACTCGCCATCGTACTTTGGGGATTTTCTCTGTTGACGCTGGTTTTCATCATGATTGGCAAAAATAAATCAGTGAAAATAATGGTATTTCTAATGATTTTGCTCTTTGTTTTCACAATTGTCGCCATTAAGTTAAAATCTTTGGATTATTTCAGCTTTTTACCTTTTAAATCGTGGCAATCCACATTCGCCGGAATCGTCAAATTGTCCTGGGGATGGTTTATCGAATTTCTGGGAGCGGTTATTATTTTAATTGCATCCAGAAAAAATAAAATTGAACCACAAAGCCACAAAGATTTTCACAAGGAACACAATTAATTTTAAAATTTGATGAAATCAAACCTTGTGATCTTAAAAACATTTATCAGTTAAAAAAAACTTTGTGACCTTGTGTTTAAATAAATATAAAATAAAAAAAATTAGAAATATTATGAAAGAAGTATTCATTGTATCAGCAGCCAGAACGCCAATGGGAAGTTTTATGGGAAGTCTGTCGACAGTTCCTGCTACACAATTGGGCATTGCTGCGGTAAAAGGAGCTTTAGACAAAATCAACCTTGATCCGACTTTGGTAGAGGAAATTTATATAGGTAATGTTTTGCAGGCCGGCGAAGGTCAGGCTCCGGCAAGGCAGGTGGCAATGGGCGCAGGTTTGTCCAATCATACGCCTTCTACAACCATCAATAAAGTTTGCGCATCAGGAATGAAAGCTGTGACGATGGCTGCTCAGGCGATAAAAGCCGGTGATGTAGATTTGATAGTGGCTGGCGGAATGGAAAATATGTCGATGGTTCCTCATTATTTTGATGGAAGAAACGGCGTAAAATTGGGCGAAATCAAAATGCAGGACGGACTTTTGAAAGATGGTTTGACGGATGTTTACAACAAACAGCATATGGGCGTTTGCGCAGAATTGTGTGCTAAAGAAAACGGTATCACAAGAGAAGAGCAGGATGCCTTTGCAATCCAGTCTTACCAAAGATCGGCCGCGGCTTGGGAAGCTGGAAAATTTGCGGAAGAAGTGGTTCCGGTTTCTATTCCTCAAAGAAAAGGCGATCCGCTTATTTTCTCTGAAGATGAGGAATATAAAGCGGTTAAATTTGATAAAATCCCAACTCTAGCCACCGTTTTTCAAAAAGAAAACGGAACGGTAACTGCTGCCAACGCATCAACATTGAATGATGGCGCATCTGCTTTGATACTGATGTCCAAAGAAAAAATGGAAGAATTGGGATTAAAACCTTTAGCGAAAATTATTTCTTACGCTGATGCAGCTGTAGAACCGGAAAGATTTACAATGGCACCTTCCAAAGCTTTGCCAATTGCGCTTAAAAAAGCGAATCTCACAAAAGACGATATCGACTTTTTTGAATTTAATGAAGCATTTTCTGTAGTAGGTTTGGCCAACACTAAAGTTTTAGGATTAGACGCTTCGAAAGTTAATGTAAATGGTGGCGCAGTTTCTATCGGTCATCCGCTGGGAAGTTCTGGTTCCAGAATCATTGTTACTTTAATTAATGTTCTGAAACAAAACAGCGGAAAATTTGGCGCAGCTGCAATTTGCAACGGCGGCGGCGGTGCAACAGCTATTGTAATTGAGAATTTGAAATAATTTTAAGTGAAATAAATATCAAAACCCTTTCAGACTTTGAAGTTCAAAAGGGTTTTTCTTATTAAATTTCTGATACAAATGTATTTTTTCATCAAATTGTAATTCCTTTTTTTACTTTTGTCTAAATAATTATTTCCAATGTCCGAAATAGAAAAAACAATTCCCGAAAACTCAATCAAAAATAATCCGAAAATTATGCGCGCCTGGGCGTTGTATGATTGGGCAAACTCGGTTTATTCACTGGTGATTACCTCCACCATCTTTCCGATTTATTACGCCATCCTTACGACAGCGTATGAGAAGAAAGAATATGTTGCAGAAACCAAACAGTGGATTGACGTTGCAGTGCCGCATATGATCAAGATATTTGGAAAAGAATACCATCCGGACACGGTCTACGGCTATTCTCTCACGCTGTCTTTTTTGATTGTCGTTTTGCTTTCCCCAATTTTGTCGTCATTGGCAGATACGATTGGGAACAAGAAATCTTTTCTTCAGTTTTTCTGTTATCTGGGCGCCACATCTTGTATGGGATTGGCGATGTTTACTGGGATGGGAACAGTATGGCTGGGACTGTTGTTCAGTGTGACGGCGAGTGTCGGTTTCTGGGGAAGTTTGGTTTTCTACAATTCATTTCTGCCGGATATTGCGACGCCGGACAAGCAGGATTCACTGTCTGCAAAAGGTTATGTTTACGGCTATATGGGTTCTGTGATTTTGGTGATTATCTGTCTGGTTTTGATTCAGGTTTTTGCGGAAACACCTAAGCAGGCTGCAATTTACACCAGGGTCAGTTTCCTTTTGACGGGTGCGTGGTGGTTTGGATTTTCTCAATATACCTTCAAACATTTGCCGCAATTTGGCCAGGTTAAAGAGCAGCTGCCGAAAGATTTGGTTTTGCTTAATTATAAAAATATTTTCAAAAGTCACACGGAACAAGGTGGTTTTTTCGAGGTTCTGAAGGATAATTTCGGGTTTTACTTTGATGTTTTCAAACAAAGTTTCCGAGAACTGTTCAAAGTTGGCGGTCGTCTTTTTGCAGACAGCAATCTGAAGTTTTTCCTGTCCAGTTTTTTCTTCTACAGCGTCGGGATGCAGACGATTTTCCTGATGGCAACCTTATTCGGAAAGCGTGAAATCAATATGGCTCAGGACAAACTGATAATGACGCTTTTGTTGATTCAAATCGAGGCCATTATCGGCGCTTTATTTTTCTCCTGGCTTTCCAGAAAAATCGGGAACAAAAATGTGATCAGTATTACAGTTGCTTTATGGATTGGCGCGTGTCTTTCGGCTTATTATCTTAACAAAGAAAACCCCAATGTAGAATATCAGTTCTACGGAATCGCGGCTGTTATTGGTCTGGTGATGGGTGGTTTGCAGGCGATGTCCAGATCAACGTATTCCAAACTGCTTCCGACAGATTCTATGGACAATACGACGTATTTCAGTTTTTATGACGTATTGGAAAAAATTGCGATTATCTTAGGAACTTTCATCTTCGCAACATTGATCGAATATTACAACAACATGCGCTACGCCGCTTTATCGATGACGATTTTCTTCGCCATTGGATTGATACTGATTCGATTTATGAAGGTTAAAAATAATACCAAATAATGATCATTTTGAGAATACTAAGTTTTCTGTTTTTATTAATTTTTTCATTTTCAAATGCTCAAAAATCAATTTCTGAAGATCTTATAATCGGCAAGAAAATGACTTTGAATTCTCAAATTTTAAAGGAGAAAAGGATTCTCAACATTTATCTGCCGCAGACTTATGACAAAACCAAAAGTTATCCCGTCATTTATATGCTTGATGGCAGTATGAATGAGGATTTCCTGCATCTGGTCGGCCTTCATCAATTCTTCAATCTAGAGTTGGCAATGCCCGATTTTATCATTGTGGGAATTGCTAATATCGACAGAAAAAGAGATTTCACTTTCCATACAGATCTAAAGGATTTACAGAAAGATTATCCTACAACAGGACATTCCGACAAGTTTATTGAGTTTGTTGAAAAGGAGCTGCAACCTTTCATCAATAAAAATTTTAAAACAGATAAGACAAAATACATCATTGGTCAATCGCTCGGTGGACTTTTGGCAACGGAGATTTTATTAACTAAACCGGAGCTTTTCACCCATTATTTTATAATCAGCCCAAGTCTTTGGTGGGACGATGAGAGTTTACTTGCAAAAGCGCCTGCACTACTTTCTGCTCAGAAAGATGATACAAGATTTGTCTACCTTTCGGTAGGAAAGCTGGAACATAAAACGATGGTAAAAGATGCAGATTCTCTTTATCAGATTTTAAAGAATTCAGAAAAGAAAAATCTGAAACTGGAGTACAAGATGATGACCGAGGATGATCACGCCACTATTCTGCACAAAAGCGTTTACGAAGGTTTTCTTAAGGTATATCCGGGGTTGAAGTAATATTTTGAATTATTAATAAAAATTGTAAATCTCGGTTCATTTTTTGATAATAGTCGGGTAGTTTATTTTTTGTAAATTTGCATCATCAAAACACACTATGACAAACCCTTTATTTTACGCAAAAATTCTTTTATTCGGCGAATATGGCATTATTGAGGATTCTCAGGGTCTTACTTTGCCGTACAGTTTTTATAAAGGGACGCTCAAGTTTTCCGAATTGGACAACGATTTCGAGAAGAAATCAAACCATTCTTTAAAGAAATATTCGGATTATTTACTAGATTTAGAATTGCCTGCAGAATATAAACTCAATGTAAAATCGTTCAGAAAGGACATTGAAAAAGGTTTGTTTTTCGATTCCAATATTCCTCAAGGTTATGGTGTAGGAAGTTCTGGCGCTTTGGTGGCTGCGATTTTCGAAAAATATTCTTTCACAAAAAGAGAACCTGATACCATTTCCAAAAACGAACTGAAAGATCTTAAAATGATTTTCGGTCAGCTCGAAAGTTATTTCCACGGAAAAAGTTCTGGAATTGATCCTTTGATTTGCTATATGAATCTTCCGATTCTGATTGAAAGCAAAGAAAGTGTGGACAAAGTGTCTATTCCGGCGCAGGAATTGGGGAAAGGCGCCATTTTTCTGATAGACTCCGGAACGATTGGCGAAACTGGTCCAATGATTCAGATTTTCTTTGAAAAACTGAAAAATGAAGGCTTCAGAAAAACTTTGAAAGAAGAGTTCATCCGCTACAACAACGCTTGCATCGATGCTTTCCTGAGAAAAGATATGAATCCGTTTTTCAAAAATCTTAAGAAATTATCAGTTTGGGCTTATGAACATTTCCGTCCGATGATTCCTGAAAATCTCTTCAACATCTGGAAAAAAGGCATCGATTCCAATGCCTATTACCTAAAACTTTGCGGCAGCGGAGGAGGCGGTTACATTCTCGGCTTCTCTAAAGATTACGAAAAAGCTGAAAAAATGCTTGAAGGTTTTCACAAGGAAGTGATCTACAGATTCTAAATTATTTAAAATCAATAAAATAAAAAGGTCTTCGACTCCGCTCAGACTGACAGCGCCAAAAAAACATTGTTAGTATAAGCGTTGTCACACTGAGCGGAGTCGAAGTGTTTGCACAAATACTCAAAAGCTTACGCAGCAAGAAAAGAACTTTAAAAATGACCAACGAAACAAAACCAGCTTCCCGAAATGCCCTTTACCGTATTTCTCAGGTGATGGGTTTTCTCTTAGGCGCCCGTTTTTTCGTAGCTCTTCTGCTCACATTTGCACTTTACGTTTCCACATTTTTTCTTTTCAACAGAGAGGAGACGTTCAGCAGTTTTGTGTTCGATTACAAGGTACATGCCATTATCTTCTGCTCCGTTCTCAGCATTTTAGCAGGCGGCATTATCAATCGTTTTTATGATAAGGAAAAGGACCAACTGGTGAAACCTTTCCGTTCCAGATTGCAGAATTTTCTCAAAGAAAAATACTTTCTCACCGCATACGTTTTGCTAAATGCGTTGTCACTCAGTTTGGCGTTTTTTGTGTCGTACAGAGTTTTTGTTTTCTTTCTGATTTATCAATTTTTGATGTGGTTTTACAGCCACAAACTAAGCAAAATCGTAGCCGTCAACAACTTTACTTTTGTGGCGTTGACACTTTATCCGTTCTTCGGAATGTTGATTTATTATCAGACGTTTTCGCTAAAAATTTTGTTTCTGGCGATCTTTCTTTTTCTAATGCTTTTCATTATTGATATCATCAAAGATACATTGACAAAGAATGCTGATAAAATGTTTGGTTATGACACCATTGCAAACAGGTTTGGTTTTCAAAATACAAGGTCGATTTTGTTGGTTTTATTGATTATAACATTAATTGTTTCCTTAATTCTGAGCATCGGAATAGGTTTCAAAAATATTATCGCGTGGTACTTTTTATTGACAGTATCCGTAATTTTAGGAACGGTTTATATGCTGTTCAGAAATCAAAAGAATGACAAATTCAAAGCATTGAATCTTCTCAGGCTTTGGATTTTCTTCGGAATTCTGGCGATGCTTTTGGACGGAATCTATCACAAATATCCTTGGTTAATTTAAAAAATATCGTACTGAAATGCCATTAACTATTAGAGAAATTAAAATTGAAGATAATGCTATTCTTGCCAAGATTATCAGAACTTCTTTTCACGATTTTGAAGTAAGTTGCACAGACGGAACAGTTTATTCTGATCCAACGACAGATGCTTTACATTCATTGTTCAGAACTGAAAAATCGGCTTTATTTGTTGCGGAAGAAGACGGTCAGATTTTGGGATGTTGTGGCATTTTTCCAACTGAAAATCTGCCTGATGATACAACTGAACTTGCCAAATTTTATCTCTCAAAAGAAGCGAGAGGAAAAGGAATTGGAAAGTTATTACTCGAAAAATGTCTGGAAAAGGCCAAAGAATTAGGATACAAAAACGTTTATCTCGAAAGCATTCCCGAGTTCAGCAAAGCAGTTTCTATTTATGAAAAGCAAGGATTTCAATATTTAGAAAAACCTTTGGGAAATTCTGGACATTCAGGATGTAATCTTTGGATGCTTAAATATCTCGATTAATATTCAGAATAGAAATACAATTTACCAAATAAGAGATAAAAAAGTCCAAAACCTTCCGGAATTGGACTTTTTTTTATGTTCGATTTTAAATTCACTTACCCAAAAACATCATTCAGCACTTTCGCCAAACGCAATCCGCCGTATAGCAATTGTCTTTCAACCGTAGATTCAAAACGGTAATTGTATTCATAACTCAATTTAGAATCTTTCGGAGTCTGAAAGTATATTGAATTAGCGATTTTCTGACTGTCGTACAACCAGTCTTCCAAAGTTCCACCTTGAATGGTTTTCACTTCATCTTTAGTTTTAATGTCCAAAAGATCCGCAAATTCTGTATAAGAATATTTTCTGTCTTCCACCATTTTCGTATCCCAAAGCGAATGCAGATTTGTCTGTTGTCCAAAATAGCTGACCGTAATTTTGTTTCCTCCCAAATCCTCGAATCGCCCAACGTGAAGCGGCTGGTGAAGGTCGCCCATCAAGTGAACCAAAAATACCAAAGCATTTTTCTTATCAGATTCTGAAGTGTTTTTGTCTTTAATTTTCTTTGCTAGATTTTCGATCTGCGTATAAAGATTCGGCGCTTTCTGAGCTTCCAAAGAATCCTTGAATTGCTGGAAATCCTTTTGAGCATTGATGTTCACATAATGCCACGACGAAGTTTCTTTCCAAACGCCTGTTGTATCAGACTTGATGAAATCCGGCCAGTTGGCATAGTACGCCAGTTTCTGATTTTGCAGCAATTTTTTGATGTTTCTTTCCGCTTTGGAACTCAAATGGTGTTGAGCGATTTCTGCAATCACGCGGTGTCCGGTCAATCCCCAGGCGAAGCAGTAGATGGATGAGAATATTAAAACAGCAAACGTGAATTTTGATAAAATACTTTTCATATGTAAATACTTATTTTTAATTTATTTCAGGCTGCAAAGATAGGTCTATCAAAAATTTAATTGCGGCAAAATCTCTGTTAAATATTATTAAACTTGAATTGAGGTAAAGTGCAATCGTCAATTAAATTCCGTAAATTTGCGTTTTCCCAGAATGAGACTTTTCATAGAAATCGCCTCAAGCTAAAAATGCTGACTCCAGTGGAGAAAAGCTATTCCAAATGACCTTTATTAAAAAATGAGTATTTCCAGATGAAAGATAATCAGGAATTTATAGAAATTTACGGCGCGAGAGAACATAACCTCAAGAATATCACCGTCAAAATCCCACGCAATGAGTTGGTGGTCATCACGGGACTTTCCGGAAGTGGCAAATCTTCCCTTGCCTTTGACACTATTTTTGCGGAAGGGCAGAGGCGTTACATCGAGACGTTTTCCGCGTATGCAAGACAGTTTCTTGGCGGATTGGAACGTCCTGATGTTGACAAAATTGAAGGACTTTCGCCGGTTATTGCGATCGAACAAAAAACGACCAACAAAAATCCACGTTCAACCGTGGGGACGATTACCGAACTTTATGATTATCTGAGACTTTTGTTCGCAAGGGTTTCCGATGCCTATTCAATGAGTTCAGGAAAGCGTTTGGTAAGTTATACCGAAGACCAGATTCTGGATACGATTAAGGAAAACTTCAAAGGTAAAAAAGTCTATCTGATGGCGCCGGTGGTACGTTCCAGAAAAGGACATTACCACGAATTGTTCATTCATCTTTCCAAAAAAGGATATTCCCAAGCCAGAATCGATGGGGTTCTGCAGGATATTGAGTACGATTTGAAACTCGACCGCTACAAAACCCACGATGTGGAAGTGGTGGTAGACCGATGGATTATCGGTGAAGCGGCAACCGAACTCAGAATGCAGAAATCCCTAAAAACCGCTTCTGATATGGGCGAAGGATTGATTGCGATTCAGGAAATGGGAAATGACGAAATCCATTTTTTCTCTAAGAATTTGATGGACGATATCACGGGAGATTCGATGGCTTTGCCGGAACCGAATACGTTCTCATTCAATTCACCGAAAGGAAGTTGTGAAACCTGCAAAGGTCTTGGAACAGTTAAAAAAGTTAACACCGACTATTTTGTCGAGAACGATAAATTGTCAATCAACCAAGGTGCATTGCTGCCTTTGGAACAAATAAAATCCAACAAATGGATTCTTTCTCAGATCAAATTAATCTTGGAAGTTTTCGATTTAAGTTTGATGACACCTTTCAAAGATATTCCGAAAGAGGCTTTGGAATACATCTACTACGGTCATAATAAAGATGTTACGAAGGAACTGAAACATGCCGGAATTTCGAAAAAGATTAAAATCAACTTCGAAGGTTTGGTTCATATTCTTGAAGAAATAGTGGACGAACGTGAAAATTATGACGCCGTTTTGGTGGAAAGAAATTTCACAACTGAGGAAGTTTGCCCAACTTGCAAAGGTGCGCGTCTGCGTCAGGAAAGTTTGAGTTTCAAGATTGATGGAAAAAATATTGCAGAAATCAACGGTCTTTCATTATTAGATTTGAAAGAATGGCTGGGTGATGTAAAAGATACTTTCAGCGATAAAAATAAAATCATCGCTTACGAAATCCTTAGAGAAATCGAAACCAGACTGCAGTTTCTATTGGATGTCGGTTTGGATTATCTGAGTCTGAGCAGAAGCTCAAAAACCCTTTCCGGAGGCGAATCTCAGCGGATTCGTCTGGCGACGCAAATTGGTTCTCAATTGGTGAACGTTCTTTATATTTTGGATGAGCCGTCAATTGGTCTTCATCAAAGAGACAATGAAAGACTGATTAATTCCCTGAAGCATCTTCGTGATATCGGAAATTCTGTTTTGGTGGTGGAGCACGATAAGGATATGATTCTGGAAGCCGACCACGTTCTGGATATTGGTCCAAGAGCTGGAAAATTCGGTGGCGAAATCCTTTGGCAAGGTCATCCAAAAGACATCAAAAAAGCCAACACCATTACGGCTGATTATCTGACTGGTAAAAGAAAAATCGAAATTCCTGCAGAGCGAAGAGCTGGAAACGGAAAATCTATTGTTCTGAAAGGTGCGACTGGAAACAACCTTAAAAACGTCAATCTGACAATTCCATTAGGAAAATTGGTAGTTGTTTCTGGGATTTCCGGAAGTGGAAAATCTTCGTTGATAAACGGAACACTTTATCCAATTCTAAACCGCCATTTTTACAGAGCAATCCAGGAACCTTTGCCTTACAAAAGCATCGATGGGATTGATAACATCGACAAAATTGTAGACGTTGATCAAAGTCCGATTGGTAGAACGCCACGTTCAAATCCGGCGACTTACACAGGAATGTTTACTGATATCCGTAATCTTTTTGCCGAATTGCCGGAAAGTAAAATCCGGGGTTACAAAGCCGGAAGATTCTCTTTCAATGTGAAAGGCGGGCGTTGCGAAACGTGTCAGGGAGGCGGTTTGAAAGTGATTGAAATGAATTTTCTGCCCGATGTTTACGTTCATTGCGAAACCTGCCACGGAAAACGTTTCAACCGCGAAACTCTGGAAGTTCGTTACAAAGGAAAATCGATTTCTGATGTTTTGGAAATGACGATCAATGAAGCGGTAGAATTTTTCCAGCCAATTCCGAAAATCTACATCAGAGTGAAAACTTTGCAGGATGTTGGACTAGGTTATATCACAATTGGGCAACAATCCACAACTTTGAGTGGAGGAGAAGCGCAGCGTGTAAAACTGGCGACAGAACTTTCCAAAAGACAAACCGGAAACACACTTTATATCCTTGATGAACCAACAACCGGACTTCATTTTGAAGATGTAAAAGTCTTGATGGAAGCGATTAATCAATTGGTTGAATTAGGAAATTCCTTCATCATCATCGAACATAATATGGACGTTATTAAACTCGCTGACCATATCATCGATGTTGGCCCGGAAGGTGGTAAACACGGCGGACAAATCATTGCGGAAGGAACGCCTGAACAGATTGTCAAATCCAAGAAAAGTCTGACGGCTAGATTCTTGAAAAAGGAAATGTAAATTATAGAAGTTAGAGCTTAGATTTTAGAAATTAGACTTTATAATAAATAAAAAATGTCATTCCGATTGGAGTGACATTTTTTGTTTTATTATCTTAATTATAAATCCCGTTCGCTTCCGTCAAAATCATTGGTTTCCCGTCAGTCACCACAATCGTATGTTCGTGCTGCGCCATAAAACCACCTTTGTTTCCGACCATTGTCCAGCCGTCTTTTTGAGTGTCAGCAATTGTAGAAGTTGTAGAAATAAAAGTCTCAATCGCTACGACAGAATTTTTCTTGAATCTTTGTGTGTTGAATCGGTCGCGGTAATTGGCAATCTCGTGTGGTTCCTCGTGCAGGCTTCTGCCTACGCCGTGACCAGTCAGATTTCTGATGACTTTGTAACCGCGTTTTTTAGCCTCGGTTTCCATCAGATGTCCGATATCCGAGATTCTTACGCCACCTTTAATATTCGAAATCGCCTTCTGTAAAATTTCTTTGGAAGCATCAATCAGTTTTTGATGTTGGTTGATATCTTCGCCAATCACAAACGAGCCGCCGTTGTCTGACCAGAATCCATCCAGTTCAGCAGAAACATCAATATTAATCAAATCACCTTCTTTTAAAATCGTTTTGTTAGATGGAATGCCGTGGCAGAATTCATTATTCACGCTGATGCAGGTAAAACCGGGAAATCCATAAGTCAAAAACGGAGCAGATTTAGCACCCATTTCTTCAAGGATTTTTCCGCCAAAATCATCCAGTTCCTTCGTCGAAATTCCTGCTTTGGCAAAGTTTCTCATTTCGTTCAAAGTGTAGGCTACAGCCTCGCTGGCCTTTTGCATTCCGATTAATTCCGCTTCGTTGGTGATTGACATAATATTTTGCGTTGGTTCCCAACAAATATAGTGACAAGATTTCAAAATGACTGTGCATTGAGATCGAATTTTTGGTATCAATTTTGTCAGTGATCTGAAAAACAAGATATGAAATTCCTTAAAAGTTATTTGTTATTAGGCGTATTTGCTGTAGGTCTGATCTCTTGCGGGACGCCTCCGAGACCTCCGAGACCACCACATCCAAGAGGTGCTAAACCAATGCCGCCGGGACAGGCGAAAAAGATCTTCGGAACCAAATCGGCAAGACCGTTTGCGCCGGGACAGCGTAGAAAGTGATAAATCAAATAAGTATAATTCCGGAAGATCTATTTCTTCTGGAATTTTTTTTGAACGGGAGTGTTAAATATCGCATGTTGTGTTAATTTAATATGAACCTAATGATAAATTAATGTAACTTTGTAATCACTTCAAGGCAGATGAAAGTCTAAACCTTGAAAATGATAGATAAATGTTTAAATTGTTATTAAGAAGCCATACATCTCATAGTTGTGTGGCTTTTTTATGCGGTTTTATCTTTAAATATGTAGAGCACTAGACTAAATACTTAAGCAATTTTTTCAAATGGCAGAAGTTGAGTCAAATTTTGAAGAGCTAAGCACTCAATTCAATGCTTAAAATCTTTTCTGTAATTTCTATATTCTAGTCACGCGGATTTTTTTATATTTATCAACTTAGAAAATGAAAGATAAAAACTCAATTTTATGATTGATAAAAGAGTGAAAAACGCCCAGGAAGCGGTAAAAAATATAGAAAACGGAATGACAATTATGCTCGGTGGATTCGGACTCTGCGGTATTCCGGAGAATTGCATTACAGAACTCGTCAACAGAAATGTGACAGATTTGACCTGTATTTCCAACAATGCCGGCGTGGACGACTTCGGACTGGGACTGTTATTACAAAAGAAACAAATCAAAAAAATGATTTCCTCCTACGTTGGCGAGAACGCAGAATTTGAGCGCCAAATGCTTTCCGGAGAATTGGAAGTAGAACTCACGCCACAGGGAACACTCGCCGAAAAATGCAGAGCGGCACAAGCCGGGATTCCCGCATTTTACACACCGGCAGGATTCGGGACAGAAGTGGCGGAAGGCAAAGAAGTCAAAGACTTTGATGGGAAACCACACATTCTGGAACATGCTTACAAAGCAGAATTCTCCATCGTAAAAGCCTGGAAAGGTGACCATGCAGGAAACCTGATTTTTAAAGGTTCAGCCCGTAATTTTAATTTTCCAATGGCAGGTGCCGGAAAAATCACGATTGCAGAAGTGGAGGAGTTGGTAGAACCAGGCCAACTGGATCCGAACGAAATCCACATTCCAGGAATTATGGTTCAAAGGATTTTCCAGGGCGAGAATTATGAGAAAAGGATAGAGCAGAGGACTGTGCGGAAGAGATAATTAAAGAAATTTTCAACGAAGAAAAAAATGTAACTTTCTTAGTCCTCAAATATGCAAATCAATGTCCATTTGTTGATGTAGAATTCGGATGATTTCTACTTCTTCTTCTTTCAAATTGATTTTGTAAAATATGAAATGCGATTTAACGCGGGAACGAAAATATCCTTTTCTTACTACATTGAAATCTTTTCCGGTTTTCGGATTTTCAGCAATATATTCGATTTCATCCATAATTAAATCGTAGTAATAGTCAGCTTGTTCCAATGACCATTCTTCAAAAGTATAAAGCCAGATATTTTCTAAATCACTTTCAGCAAGTTTACTGATTTTATAATTCATTATTCGGCTGAATATTTTTTATGTAAATTTTGTTTGAATGTTTCACGATTAAAATCTGTTGAAAATCCGGATGATTCTCCTTTTTTGAGCTCTTTAATCAGTTCGGATTTCTTGGTTTCCTCGTGTTCGAAAAGTCGCAAAGCAGTTCTTACCACTTCACTTGCAGAGGAATATTTGCCACTCTTAATTTGTGAACTGATAAAATTGTCGAAATAATCGCCCAATAAAATTGAAGTATTTTTAGCCATCATTTTTTACTTTAAATTGTAAACTCAAATATACCAATTTTTGGTATGATTAACAAGTTTTGTAATAATTTTTCCAAGGCGAGAATGATGAGAAAAGGATAGAGAAGAGGACAGTGAGAAAGAGAGGTTAATCCTCAATGTTGTCAATCAAAATCTACTTTTCAACTTTTTTTAAAGGTTGATATTTTTCTAATTTTTTGAAGTCAAAATTATCTGGTGGAATTAATTTGTAAGAGTCAAAAGCTAAACTTTCATCTTTTGCGAATTTATTCTGATCAAAACACCTAATTTCAATATTTCCAGAGCCTATCGAAATTTGTGAATTTGATACATTCAAGATTAAGGAGTCCTTCTTATCTTTAAAAATTAGATTTCCTTTTCTTTCGTAGAATATATCAAATTTAAATTCAGACAATGCTGTAGTTGAAGACAGAGTATAAACTAAATTTTTGATATTAAATCCGTTATAATTTTGAATTTCGATTTTAGCAGATTGTTTTTTTTGAACACTTTTATCTACTGTAGATCTTGTTTTAATGATTAAATTATTGTCATTCAATTTTATTTGAAATGGTCGAGAATTTGAAACTCTAAAAAAATCTGAATTGTAAAAATCTGGCTCTTCTTTATATTTAACAATTTTTAATGCATTTACAGACGAGCCAAATGACATTCCGCTTTCAATACTGTATAAATAAACGTCAATATTTTATTGGGAAAAGATAATTTTTCAATATCTGAGATTTGACTTTTGTCGTATTCAGAACAACTATTTAGAAACAAATAATTACAAAAAACTTAAATAATCGGTCAAAAGATAATTTTCTCATCCAACACTTAATAAATATTTAGTCACTTCCCACCACTTTAAATAATTTCCACCGATTTCCTCTCCCCAATCTGTTGTCTCCACATCGCATAATACAGGCCTTTTTCGGCAATCAGATTTTCGTGAGAACCCATTTCTATGACTTGTCCGCGTTCCAAAACGTAGATTCTGTCCGCGTGCATGATGGTGCTCAATCTGTGGGCGATGAGAACGGTGATTTGTTCTTTTTGTTCGGAAATATCTTTGATGGTTGTTGTGATTTCTTCTTCCGTGATGCTATCCAAGGCAGAAGTGGCTTCGTCAAAAATTAACAGATGTGGTTTTCTCAATAAAGCTCTGGCAATGGCAATTCTCTGTTTTTCGCCACCACTTAATTTCAATCCGCCTTCACCAATCACGGTTTCGATTCCTTTTTCGGCGCGTTCCAATAAGCCTATACAGCTTGATTTTTTCAAAGCCATTTGGATGTCAGCTTCGGTCGCATCTGGATTTACAAACAGAAGGTTTTCCCTGATTGTTCCGGCAAAAAGCTGTGTATCCTGAGTCACAAAACCGATTTGATTTCTCAATTCATCAAAATCGAATTCTTTTCCATTGATTTCATTATAAAAAATATTGCCTTCCTGAGCGCGATAAAGCCCAACTAAAAGTTTTACCAGCGTACTTTTCCCGGAACCACTTGGCCCGACAAAAGCTATCGTTTCGCCAGTTTTAACATCAAATGAAATGTTATTCAAGGCCTTGTATTGCGCAGACTGATGTTTAAAAGAAACGTGTTTGAATTCCAGTTCCTCAATCGCACCAATTTGTTTCGGCGTCAAAGGTTTTTCTTCGACTGGTTTTTTCATCAGATTATCGAAGTTTTTTAACGATGCTTCAGCTTCACGATAAGAAATAATGATGTTCCCAATCTCCTGCATCGGACCGAAAATAAAGAAGCCGTAGAACATCAGTGACAGATATTGTCCCGGCGTTACGATGTTTCTGAAAATCAAATATAAAAGCGTCAGCGTAATCAATTGCTGAAGGAAATTGACCATCGTTCCTTGGATAAAACTTAACGAACGGATGCTTTTGACTTTCTTCAGTTCAAGTCCGAGGATTTTGTATGTGTTGTTATTCAGACGTTTAACTTCCTGTTTCGTCAATCCTAAACTTTTGACGATTTCAATATTTCTTAAACTTTCTGTCGTACTTCCGGCCAGACTTGTGGTTTCCGTAACAATTGTTTTTTGAATATTTTTAATTCTTTTGCTTAATAGATTTGTGATAAAAGCAATAAGAAAGATGCCGACGACATAAACCGGCATAATAGACCAGTGCAGACGAATCGCATAAACGGAAACGAATATGATACTCACCAAAATCCCGAAGAATATGTTGATGAAATTGGTAATGAACTTCACTGAATCTTCTCTTACTTTGGTCAGAATCGATAAAGTTTCTCCACTTCTTTGGTCTTCAAATTCCTGATATGGCAACGCCATCGAGTGCTGCAAACCATCGGTAAAAATATTGGCGCCGAATTTCTGGGTAATGACACTCACCACATAATCCTGAAACGCTTTGGCAATCCGGCTGATCATCGCCGTTCCTATCAATAATCCGAGGAAATAAAAGGCACCGTGATACAGGTCATTCCCGTACAGAAACTGATTGAGGTTTCTGGCCATTAATTTTTCTTTATCAAAAAAGTTGGGATGTGTGACCAGTTGGTCGAGAATATTTCCTGTAATAGCGGGTGCAAACAAAGAAAAAACCTGATTGATGGTTGCTAAAAGTAGCGAGGTAATGAGCAACCATTTATGTGGCTTAAGATAATATAATAATGTCTTCATAATAATTGCTGCAAAAATACGGATATAAATCCCACTGACTTCGAAAATAATATGGATTGAATGAATATCTAAAATTAATAAAACCACATAGGAACCTGGAAAGATTGAAATGGTTTCACCTTTGAAAATATCAAATAGCACGATGAATTGGTCTATTTAATCTTTGATGACTATCTAAAGCTATGTTTCTATGTGGTGAAAAATATTTTGCATAGATTTCTATATTCCATCAGCAGTCGCATTTTTGTATCAGATGGATTTTATATATATTGCAGCACAAGATTTTACTATGCTTACAAAAGAACAGATCGCACAAAGAATTTCAAAAGAAGTGAAGGATGGAATGTACGTCAACCTAGGGATCGGGATTCCGACTTTGGTCGCAAACTACGTCCCAGACAATCTTGCGGTAGAATTTCAAAGTGAAAATGGCGTTCTGGGAATGGGACCTTTTCCATTCGAAGGTGAGGAAGATGCAGACCTGATTAATGCAGGAAAACAGACGATAACAATCCTTCCGGGTGGTTCTTTTTTTGATTCCGCATTCAGTTTTGGGATGATCAGAAGTCAGAAAGTAGATCTCACAATTCTAGGCGCAATGGAAGTTTCTGAAAACGGTGATATTGCCAACTGGAAAATCCCAGGGAAAATGGTGAAAGGAATGGGTGGCGCAATGGATTTAGTTGCCTCAGCGGAAAATATCATCGTCGCTATGATGCACGTCAATAAGGCGGGAGAATCTAAGATTTTAAGGAATTGTACGCTTCCTTTGACCGGCGTTAATTGTGTCAAAAAAGTAGTCACAGAATTAGCAGTTCTGGAAGTGACGGACAAAGGTTTTAAACTTCTGGAAAGAGCGCCGGGCATTTCTGTCGATGATATTATCAAAGCAACAGAAGCGGAATTGATTATTGAAGGTGAGATTCCGGAAATGCAGTTTTAGATTATTTTGAAGAGATTAAAACATAAAAAAATTCGCAGAGTATTAATTCTGCGAATTTTTAGTTTTGTCTAAATTCTAAATTCTAAATTCTAAATTCTAAATTCTAAATTCTAAATCTATTTCTTAACCGCTCCAAAAACCTTCTGCAAAATAGAAGTGGTTCTCATTGCGGCGTTGTTTCGGATTCCTGTTTCTTTTTCCGCTACCATTTTGAAAACGCCGTTGATGGTTTCTGTAGTTACATATTCGTTGAGATCCGTCGTTACGGCCTGTCCGGTGAATGTATTGTATTTTGAAATGATGTTTTTCCAGACTGTATCAGCGCCTACTTTGCTTAATGAAGCCTGTACTTTTGGCTGGAAAGCCGTGAAAAGCTGTGTCTGGGTTTTGCCCTGAAGATAATTGGTCGCCGCGTTGTTGCTTCCCAAAAGAATATTTTTCGCATCCGTAATCGTCATAGAGGTGATGGCGTTGGCAAAGATGGGAGTTGCTTCTGTCACGGCATCTTCTGCAGCTCTGTTCAGCAGTTTGACACCCTGATCTGCCAGGCTTCCCAGTCCGAATGTTCTGAGAGTAGCGTCTATTTTCCTCAATTTTTCAGGCATCAAAATTTTGACGGCTTCATTTTTCAGGAAACCATCTGTCACGCCCAATTTCTGTACACCTTCTTTCACTCCCAGATTAAGTGCTTCTTTTAAACCGGAAGAGATCTGAGTGGAAGTAAGGCTTCCGAGATTAATATTGGAATTGGCTGTTGAATTGGTATTTGGGTACGTTGTCGTTGTACTTGTGGAAGTCTGGGTTTTTGTCTTGGTGAGATCTACACCTGTTTTATTTTTCACTGTTGCTTTCAGAATGTCAAGAATCTGAGTCTGTGTTTGTGCCTGCGTTGCTACGGAAAGGAACAAACCGGCAGTAAAGAGAATTGATTTTTTCATTATTTATATTTTTATAGTTTTTAGATGTTTAATTGAAAACAATGTTAAACGTACTTTCTAATTAATTTCTCCGAATTTTATCGTTATGCCAAAGCCCGCAGCCCGACGAGAGTGGAGCTCTTTTTTGATTGGGGAATAGCCTTGGCAAAAAAAGCGGGAACGGAAGGCGGATTAAGCTGCCCAAACCTAACAAATTGGTTCGACGAGGTCAAAATGATGTTAATATCAATTCTGATTTCTCAAAATGACATCGTATAAATCCTGGCGTCTGTCCGTCAGAGTTTTCACAGCACCGTTGTAATGCAGTTCTTTCAGTAAGTTCAGATCTACGTCCACAATGATCGTCATTTCCGTATTTGGCGTGGCTTCACCTTTGATGGCATTCGATGGAAAAGCAAAGTCTGAAGGTGTAAACACGGTGGCCTGACCGTACTGAATGTCCATATTGTTGACACCCGGCAGATTCCCGACGCACCCGGCGATGGCTACGTAGCATTCATTTTCAATTGCTCTTGCCGCCGCACAATGGCGGACGCGTGTATAGGCATTTTGAGTATCGGTAAGATAAGGCACGAATAGGATCTTCATTCCCTGATCTGCCAACAATCTCGGTAATTCCGGAAACTCTACATCGTAGCAGATGATAACGCCAATTTTCCCGCAGTCAGTATCGAAGACTTTGATCTCGTTTCCGCCCGTCATGCCGTAATATTTGCGCTCATTTGGCGTGATGTGGATTTTTCTGTATTCGTCAATTTTCCCGTCACGGTGAAGGAGATAGCTGACGTTGTACAGTTTTCCGTTCTCCAGAATCGGCATACTTCCGGAGATGATATTGACGTTGTAGCTGATGGCCATTTCGGATATTTTCTCTTTGATTTCATCCGTCAGTTCAGACAGTTTTTCCATAGATTCCCGTTCATTCATATGATTGAAAGGCGCCAAAAGCGGTGTGTTGAAAAACTCTGGAAACAGGCAAAAATCTGATTGATAACCTGCCACTGCATCCACAAAAAACTCTACCTGCTTATAAAAATCCTCAATGTCTTTCAGAGGCCGCATCTGCCACTGCACCAGTCCCAGACGGATGACGCTGTCCTGCATCGTGTTTTTCTTGGCGGTGTAGTATATGTTATTCCACTGCAGTAGAACGGCGTATTCTTCGGATTCGGTGTCGCCTTTCAGATAGCCTTTGAGGATTTTGACGGGCGAAAAATTATTCCCAATCTGGAAACTCAAAACAGGATCAAAGATTTCTTTATTTCGGACTTTGTTGATGTATTCTCTGGGTGATAATTCTGCGCTGTACAAGTGGTAGTTGGGAATCCTTCCGCCAACAATGATGGATTTCAAATTTAAAATCTCACAAAGTTCTTTTCGCGCATCGTACAATCTTCTGCCGAGTCTAAGCGCCCGGAATTCGGGATCTACAAAAACCTCAATGCCATAAAGTACATTTCCGACATTGCTGTGCGTATTGAATGACTCGTTTCCGGTAATCTCATTATAAGTATGCTGGTCGCCGTAAAGCTCATAATTGACAATGATAGACAGCGCTGCTGCAGCCAATTTGCCATCTACCATGATGCAGATCTGTCCTTCCGCAAAGATCGAGGTGAGCTTTTGAATATTCCTTTTGCTCCAGACATTGTCATCAATATCGGGATAGGCTTTCTTCATGGCTTCCGCCAGTTCATCATAATCATCAACGGTTAATTTTCTAATTTCTACCTGCATTATTTATACTTTTCTATTAATATATGTTTAAGTTTTTTCATTCCTTCTGTTGCGGAGGATTTGAAGTAATTTTCATTTCTGGCATATTGACCGGAGTTTTCCAGGTTGGGATCTATGATGAAGACTTCGCAATGATCCGGCACATATCTGACGACGGAAGCCGCGGGATAAACCTGCATAGATGTTCCTATTACCAGAAAAAGATCAGCCTGTGAGGCGATTGTAATAGCGTTGTCCATTTCCGGAACCATCTCGCCAAACCAGACGATATGCGGTCGAAGCTGCGAGCCGTCTGCGTGAAGGTCGCCCAACTGGAGATCATCTTCCCAATCCAAAATCTGGTTTTCATGATCAACTGATCTTGCTTTTTTAAGTTCGCCATGAAGATGGATAATCTTTGTAGAGCCGCCACGCTCGTGCAGATCGTCTACATTTTGGGTGATGATGTGCACATCAAAATCAGTCTCCAACTCTGCAAGCAATTTGTGAGCCGTATTGGGTTCTACTGCTTTCAGCTGTTTCCTCCGGGCGTTGTAGAAATCTAGAACCAGCTTTGGGTCACGCGCAAATCCTTCCGGTGAGGCTACATCTTCTACACGGTGGTTTTCCCAGAGTCCGTTGGAATCACGAAAGGTTTGAATTCCGCTTTCCGCAGAGATTCCTGCGCCGGAGAGCACGACTAGTTTCTTCTTCATCTACTTTAAAATTTTCTTTAAATATAACGAATTTTCTACCGCTGCAGTTCCCCAGGTATTGTTGAACATCAGATAGAATTCCTGATCAGCAGCTTTTATCTTTTTTGCCAGATCTTGCAGAAACTCTTCTGAATAAGGCGATTTGTAGAGCGTAGGTTTTCCGTGAAGGCGGTAATAGCCTATTTCTGAGTTGGTGACAATCACATCTTCCAGTATTTTTCCTGGGAAACTGCTTCCACTGAAAATCCATTCTTTAGCTGTGAAGATTTCAAAAACTTCAGCATCCCACCAGGAAATGTGGCGGAATTCTATCACGGTCAAATCATCTTCCGGTAGATTTTCCTTAAGCCAATTCATATTTTCCGAAGTGTAATGAAAAGACGGCGGGAACTGAAACAGAAAGCCTGCAAGATTGCCACCAAGATGAGTTTTGATATATGTGCAGAATTCTGTGATCTCTTCTTTTTTATTTTCAAAAGGTTTCTGATGAGAGATGGTTTTTGGGATTTTAATGAAAAATTTGAAGTCATCAGGTGTTTCGTCAATCCATTTTTGAAGCGTTTTTTTTGTCGGCCTTCTGTAAAAAGTACTGTTAATTTCCACAATATCAAAAATTTGGGAATAGAGTTTCAGGAAATTTTTATTTTCGGAATCAGCGGGATAGAGTGAGCCTTTCCAGTCTGCATTGTAAAATCCGGAACAGCCAATGTGGTATTTTGGATTGGAATTTTTCATTTTAAGTGATGTCTAATTTCTGTGCCATTCTGCATCATATCAGCAATTTAAAAGCGATATGATATTTATCATACCAAATTAGTAGGAAATAAATTTGGATGCATCGTTCATTTCAAATTACTTTTGCACTGTGATTACGAATTGCTGTCATACTTATTAAGAAAGACCGAGGGAACTGACCTGTAGACGTCTTAACAACCTGCCAACCGGTAAGGTGTTGCATTCAGCCTTTGAAAAAGGGAGAGATAAGTTGGAAATGTTTTTATTAGCGGACTTTGCGCCGCCACAATATAACTTCTTTCAGACTTGTCTGGGAGAAGTTTTTTCTTTTTATAAACGTAAAATTTTAAATATATGAAACAAGTAACTATTATTAATTCCAGGAAAGGCATCGCGCTCACAGCGGCCGTTATTTTCTTTTCGGGGATTTCTTTTGCGCAGGCACAGGAAACAACGCCAGTCAAAGACACCGTATCCACAAGTCAAATCGAAGAAGTGGTTTTGGTAGGATCCAGAAGTGGAGGCCGCTCCAAGGCAGACAGTCCGGTGCCTGTGGATGTTTTCAACATGAAAGAGATTCAGCAGAGTCTGCCACAGACCAATATCAATCAGATTCTTAATACCATTGCGCCTTCTTTTACCTCCACTATTCAGACCAATGCAGATGGGTCGGATCACTCGGATCCTGCGCAGCTGAGAGGTTTGGGACCGGATCAGACTTTGATTTTAATTAATGGAAAAAGAAGACATACTTCCGCTCTAGTTAATGTAAACGGAGCACCGGGAAGAGGAACTGTCGGTACAGATCTGAATGCAATCCCAGCTTTTGCACTATCCAGAATCGAGGTGTTGAGAGACGGTGCTTCTGCCCAATACGGTTCCGATGCTATCGCAGGCGTGATGAATCTCCAGCTAAAAAGAGATACCGGAAAACTGACGGGACAATTGAACTACGGTGGTTATCTTACTAACGCAGCAAAAGACCACACCGGAAATTATGACGGTCAGCAATATCAATTAGACTTAAATTACGGCAATAAAATAGGAACTAAAGGTGGTTTCTTCAATTTGACGTGGTCTTCCCAGTTCCGTGATCCTACCAGAAGAGCCGGCACGGAAAGCGGAAACATCTATAATGCCTACAATGCTATTGAAAAAAGAGCAGCGGAAGGCGGCGTGAACCTATCTTCTTATTTTAATAATATTAATAATCTGAAAGGAACTGCGGGAGAGCAGGATTTCGTGAATCTTATCCATCAGTATTCTCAAGGTGTAGATTATTTTAATCCAACATTACAATCCGGAATCCAGTCTGCATCTACAATTACGGCTTTGCAAGGTTTGCTAGGTGCGAATGTAACGGACAACGAATTGGCTTACAGAGGACAAACCAGAAAAGATTTCAATATGCAAGTTGGGCAGTCCAAACTCAATAACCATCAGTTGTTTGCTAATATTGAAGTGCCTTTGAATGACAATTGGAAAGTTTACACATTTGGTGGATATTCCATTAGAGACGGTCAATCAGGCGGTTTTTACAGAAGACCAAGAGAGGCAAGAACTTTTACAGGCTTAAACATCGACGGTTATCTGCCGGAAATCCACACCAGGATTCAGGATGTATCATTATCTGCTGGTGTTAAAGGAAAATGGGATGGCTGGAATGTTGATCTAAGCAACACTTTCGGACAAAATGGTTTCGATTACACCATTGAAAATACAGGAAATACAAGTTTGAGATTTAATTCTCCGAACTCTTTTAAAGCTGGTGGACTGCAGTTTTTGCAAAACACAATCAATCTGGATTTCAGCAAATCATTTGATGTTTTCCAAGGGATCAATGTGGCTTTTGGTGCAGAACAGCGTCACGAGAATTTCAGAATCAATCCGGGCGAGGAGGCTTCCTACACCGCTTATGATATCAATGGAAATCCACAGACGCCTTCCACACCTGCATCTTTGAAACCGACGGACTTTTTCGGAGCCAATCTGGCAGGAAGTTCACAGGTTTTCGCAGGTTTCCGACCGGAAAATTCGGTGAACAAAAACCGGAATTCCTACGCCGGATATGCCGATGTGGAATTCAATTTTACCAATTGGCTTTTGGTAGATGCAGCAGTCCGTTATGAAGATTATTCGGATTTTGGTTCGACTTTCAATTACAAACTGGCTTCCCGAATCAAATTGTCAAACGATCTTAATTTCCGTTTTGCAGGCTCCACAGGTTTCCGTGCGCCGTCTATCCATCAGATTTATTATAATACGACATCTACTTTATTTACAACACTTCCCGGAGGTACTGCGCCATCACTGGTAGAAGTAGGAACTTTCAGTAATGATTCTGCGGTTGCCAAAGGTTTGGGAATCAATAAACTGAAACAGGAGACTTCGAAATCAATCAGTACAGGATTTACATATAAACTTCCTGCTTTGAATCTGAATATTACTGCAGATGCCTATTTCATCAGAATTGACGACAGAATTGTATTGACAGATCAGTTTGCAAGACCGACAAATGCACAGGTTGCTGCCAACCAAACTCTGGCACCGGTGCAGCAGGAATTTGATAAAGCACAGGTGAATGCCGCTCAGTTTTTCGCCAATTCAATTGATACAGAAACGAAAGGTCTGGACGTTGTAATCAGCCATTCTTATAAGAGAGAAAGTTTTAGATTCAACAATGATTTTGCGATCAACTTTAATAAAACTAAAAAGGTCGGCGATATCCACGCATCAGATTTGTTGAAAAATGCAGGATTGGAAAACACTTATTTTGGTGAAAGATCTAGAGTATATCTGGAAGACGCTGTTCCGAAAGTGAAAGCAAGTTTGTCTCACAGTTTGACCTGGAATGACTTCGTTTTCTACCTCAGAAATACCTATTACGGGAAAGTTTACGGTTCAGATAATGTAGATGCCAACTTTGACGGAATCCTGCTGCCAAACGAACACCAGTTGGTTTCTGATAAAATTATTACTGATCTTTCAATAGGCTACAACATCAGCAAAAACTTCAATTTGACTGTTGGGACAAACAATCTGTTTGACATCTATCCCACTAAAAACCTGACGGCTTCTACCAACAATGACCAGTTTATCTATTCCAGATCTACGGCTCAGTTTGGACAGAACGGGCGCTATGTTTTCAGCAAACTGACGGTATCTTTTTAATAAAATTTCTTTAAGGTTTTATATTTGTTTTGAAATGGCATCGGGATTCTTCCTCGATGTCATTTTTATTTTGGAATTAATCTTAGGAATTGCTCGAGAGCCTCAGAATGACATTGCGAATATAAGCCTTTTCAATCGCTACTGGCAGTCTGAGGCTCTCGAAGACCAATAATTATAAATCCAGCTTGGCATTGTTCAACCTCAAAGAATTAAGGATGACTGAAACAGAACTGAAACTCATTGCGGCCGCAGCAATCATCGGGCTCAGCAAAATGCCAAAGAAAGGGTAGAGCAATCCTGCAGCCAGCGGAATTCCCAAAACGTTATAAATAAAAGCGAAGAAGAGATTTTCTTTGATGTTTTTTAACAATTTTTCGCTGAGGATTTTGGCTTTTACAACGCCAAGAATATCGCCTTTAAGCACCGTTATTTCGGCACTTTCTATGGCGACATCTGTTCCTGTTCCCATGGCAATTCCGATATTGGATTGTGCCAAAGCCGGCGCATCATTGATTCCGTCGCCAGCCATCGCCACAATTTTTCCTTCACTTTGAAGTATTTTGATCTCATTCATTTTATCTTGAGGAAGACAGTTGGCTTTGAATTTTTTGATGCCGAGTTCTTCTGCCACTGCTTTTGCGGTACCTTCATTGTCACCGGTCATCATAACCACTTCTATGTTCTGACTTTGAAGAAACTGAATGGCCTGTTTTGACGTTGCTTTAATCTGGTCTGAGAAACTTAAAAATCCTACAACCTTTCCGCCTTTTGTCAGGTAAGAAATGGTTTTTGCTTCGTTCTCTTTTGCAATAACTTTTTGTTTTAATGATTCAGGAATCTCAATATTGAAATGTTTCAACAAAGAATCATTTCCCAGGAGAATTTCATCGTTGTTAATTTTTCCTTTCACACCTTTTCCGGAGATATTTTCAAAGTTTTCCACTTTCTCAAACTTGTCATTCTGAGCGGCGTCGAAGGATTTTTTAAATTGATTCAAAACCGCATTCGACAGCGGATGTTCAGAATTTTGATTAAGAGAGGCCGCAAGTTTCAGGATCTCATTTTTGTCTGCATTTTCAATTGCCTCAATTTTGTCCAGGCTCGGTTTCCCTTCCGTCAATGTTCCGGTTTTATCGGTTATTAGCACGTTTATTTTGTGCATCTCTTCCAAAGCTTCTGCATTTTTGATTAAAATCCCGTTTTGTGCGCCTTTCCCAATTCCTACCATCAGACTCATAGGTGTTGCCAATCCGAGAGCACACGGACAGGCGACGATCAGGACTGCGACTGCATTTACGAAAGCATAAATTAAACTGTTCTCACCACCGAAAATGGACCAAAGGACAAACGTTAAAACTGAAATCCCGATAACGGAAGGAACAAATATTTTTGCCACTCTGTCTGCTAGTTTTTGGATTGGTGCTTTGCTTCGGCTGGCGTCGTTCACCATTTTGATGATCTTGGAAAGCAAGGTTTCGTCACCTATCTTCTCCGTTTTCATCAGGAAAGTACCGTTGCCATTGATGGTGCCGGACGTTACTCTGTCGCCCGTTTTTTTCTCGGCAGGCATTGGTTCGCCGGTAATCATCGATTCATCAATATTGGAATTTCCTTCGATAATTTTCCCGTCTGCCGGAACTTTTTCACCTGGCTTCACTCTCAGGATATCATTAATTTTCACCTCAGAAAGCGCTACTTTTTTCTCGTTTTCATTGATGATCAAATTGGCCGTTTCCGGTGAAAGATTCATCAGCGCTTCTATGGCTTTTCCTGTCTTCTGGTGGGCTCCTGCCTCCAGCATCTGACCCATTATAACCAATGTGAGAATCACGCAGACCGATTCAAAATAAAGCGGAACAGAATCGCCGTGAGACAATTCGTGAGGGAGAATTTGGGGAAAGAGTAAGGCAACGCCGCTGAAAATCAATGCCGCAACAACGCCTAAAGCGATCAGAGAAAACATATTCAGGTTCCATGTTTTGAAAGAAACGTATCCTCTTTTCAAAATAAACCATCCGGCATAAAATATGACAGGAATTGATAACAGCAGTTCTAAATAGCCTTGAACCTGATGGGAAAAGTGCCAGTCAATCCACATTCCGCCCATCGATAAAATGAAAACAGGAACGGAAAATGCAACAGAAATCCAGAATTTTTTCTTTAAAATCTGGTACGTTTTGTCCTCATTCTTTTCGCCTTTCACGGGAATCTGAACCAAGTCCATCCCGCAAACCGGGCAGCCGACGTTGGAGTCATAGACTTTGTCGCCTTCGCAAAACATTGGGCAGTAATACTTCCCTTCGTTGATGGCTGATGGCTGATGGTTGATGGTTTGATGATTGCTGTCAGCCGTCGATTGAGCACTGTCAACCAGATCCTGGGTGATTTCCTCCAGATGCATATGACAAACGGGACAGCCGGAATCCGACTCGTAGGTTTTGTCGCTTTCGCAAAACATTGGACAGAAGTATTCTCCGATTTTATCTTTAAAACTTGCCGGAAGATTGGTTTTGGAATAGGTTTTCGGCTTGTTTCGCTGATCTTCACGCTCTTCTATCGGTGCCAGAAACATATTGCAGACAGGGCATCTGCCTTGCTTGAAGTACAGTTTTTCACCCTTGCATTCCATCGGACAATAGTAGACGGAACTCGGGGAAATTCTTTGGTTGGGATGAATGTGATCGTGGTTATGGTGATGGTTTTCCATTGATTTATTTTTAAAAACAGAGCGTAGAAAGCTTTGCGATGTTCTGTGTTTTTATGGTCAAAGGTTTTACTTTATTTTGCTCTGTATATAATTATTGATACAAATTTCAGAAAAATAGATGGCAGCGCGTTATAAATAAATGGAAAGATGTTATATCCCAATTAAAACAAAACCTCCAGAATGTCTGAAGGTTCATTGAAATTTTGAGATTAAATACCAATCTTTTATTTTCTCGGTTTCAAAGACAAATTATCCAGATAAACAGCCTGATGAACACCATTGAGCATTACTTTCAGACCCAGATTGCTGTCTTTTTTTAATGAGATACTAAATGTTTTTCTGTCTTTTCCAATCTTCACAGGTTTAGCAATGGTGGCAAAAGTTTTTGGATTTGCCGCATTCTGGATAGCCAATATTTCAAGTGTCGTTTCGCCGCCATTGTCCGTCGCATCAAGACTTAGCGTATAGTTTCCTGCTTTGATTTTGGGTGTTATGAGATACATATTCTCCTTTGGATTCGTCATCGAGTAGAAAATGACTTTTTTGTCGCTGGCGTAGAGCATTGCCTCACCTTTCTGGATGGACCAACATTTACTGATGTCTTTCCAGGTGTCAAAGTTTTCTGCAATGGCCGATACTGTTTTGCATTGTGCACTGGCCGTGACAAATCCGCTTGCAGCTACAATTCCTCCGAATATTAGTTTTCTCATTATTGATAAATATTATCACGTAAAAATAGGAAAAAAAGGATGCGGAGTCAAGTTATTTTTAATGAATCTAAATAATAATCCAAAGCTCAAAAGTCAGTGTTCTTATTTTATAAGATTAAGCTCTATCAAGTTATTATCTTTGGCCAATCTTTCCAGCCATTGCTGATTAATCTCTCGAATGATTTCTGCAGATGTCCTTAGTTTGCCTTGCGAATCTCGTTGGTCTGGAATCCGGCTGGCTAAATCTGCCGTAGGATTTTGCCGGAAATTGTAAAGTTTTTTAAGAAATTGGCTGTAATTCAATTCAAATTCGGGATAATTTCCCACGTTGGGATAAACAAACTGTTCCGGACCCGACTTGATTCCTTTCAATTCAAAAATGTGATTGTGGCGACTGTCTTCAATTTTTAAAATTAATCCCGGTAGATTTTTGAATTTGTATGGACCATCAGGGATTGGAACTTCTTTTGTAAACCAGGCGATCCACTTTCTTCCCCCAAATTCCGTAGTTGCTTTTTGAACATCGTAATTGAGGATTTTAGCAAACTCATTGGTCAACTTCCAATCGAACTGTACGTCCTGTTTCACTTTGTATTTGTCCCACATCAGAAATGTATTATAAACAATCTGATTAGAATTGGAATACTTTACAATTCTGTCATTCACAGTTTCTTTGTCTGGCGCTGGCGCAAATAAACCATTTTTAACAGCATCTAACATTGTAGAATCTGTGCTATACCGTTCAAAACTATAAAATTCTGACCTGTCTTTTTGGACATTCAACACCATCATTTCTGTCCGGATATCTGTTCTATTGGTAGAATCAGGAATGAATGTGTATTCGTAGAGAAATTGTTTGTTTTGCCCAAAAGTTAAATTGAATAAAAAAAATAGAATTAGGAGGTAAATGTTTTTCATTGTTAGAAGTTTTAGAGAAGTAAATATAGCTGATTTCGCTACCATTTTTCCTCAAAAAAATTCACAAACTTTGTTAAATAAACATTAAAGTGCTGATTTGGCGGATGATTTTGAAGCTTTAATGACTTTCAGACAGTACTTTCTTCAGTTCTCTTACTACAAAGTTCATTGCCGGAAGGGCTCTTTCGCTTCCCGCGCACCAGTCGGCTCCCAGATGCCCTACATCCGGCTGTACATATAAAACTGAACTGACTCCGGCGTCCAAAAGTTTCTTATGAAATAACTCGCCTTCATCTCGGATTCTGTCATGTTCTGCGACTAATATGACGGCTTTAGGCACTTTTTTGAAGTCGGTTGCCAGAAGAGGTGAGATGCGGATATCACTGGTGTTGTCGGTTTTATTCAGATACCAATCTATGAAAAAACCGTAAGCAGAATAAGAATCGGCGCCATTGGAAAGATCCAGCGCGGGATCCACGAGTACCTGCGCCGCTACAGGAATGGGTTTTTCCGCCGAGGCATTCATCAGACAAAGCGATGCGACCAATTGTCCGCCAGCGCTGTCGCCAATGAGAACGAGTTTTCCGTTTCCGTTCAGCTTATCGGTGTTGAAATTGATCCATTGCATAACAGAATAACAGTCATCAAATGCAGCCGGAAATTTATGTTCCGGCGGTCTTCTGTAGTTGACTGCGACCACGATGGATTCGGTATGATTGGCAAGATATCGGCAGATATTATCATGCGTTTCCAGATCTCCCGCTACCCAAACGGCACCGTGAACAAGATAAATAACGGGCAGTCTCTTTTTAGGATTAGGATTGTAAATCCTGATGGGAATAGAACCGACTGACTTATTTTCTATAAGCATTACAGATTCTGGTTTTACCTCCAGATCTGTGATGCTGTTGGCGATCGAAAGACGGACTTCATCCGGCGTAGGAATTCTGTTTTGCGAATGTGAAAATGTAAATGTGAAAAGTAGAGAAATCAATATTTGTTTCATCTGTGGGAATTACATATTTCAAATTTAACTATAAATCTGCGATCTTACTTAACTAATTTTTCTTCCTTAATTTGAAAAATCTCCTTACCATTAAAAACAATGACAGCCAGAAAAATCAAACTGTAAGCTACGATTTGAACCATTCCCAGCGGCTCGTGATAAACAGCGCCAGCCAGAATAAACGCAATAATAGGATTGATGTTCAAAATCATCCCGACTTTGGATGAGCTGATGCCGGACAGTGCAAACAGATTCAGTAATAATGGGACGATGGTGTACATTACAGCAATAATTTCGACGAAGAAATAGAACTTAAATTCTTTGGGAATATTGCCTGAATAAGCCGGAAAAAAAGGCAGCAGAATCAAAGCAGATAAAAGAATGTGAAAGTTGAGCACCAAAAATTTATCAAAATTCCTGTTGATGCTTTGGCTCACAAGATATGCAGCATAAGTGAAGCCAATCAGACTGCTGTACAACATATCGATCAAATTGGCGTAAGACAGCAAAACGCAGCCGACAAAACTGAGAAAAACCGATAGCCACTGTAGCTTCGTCAATTTGTCTTTCAACAAAAAATAGGCGAGAATCGTAGTGATAATCGGACAGACCAAATAAGCGACAGAAGTAGCGCGCACGCTGATATGATTCATAACATAAATAAATGAAAACCAGTTTGCCGTGAGCAAAATACTGCTGCCGATATTAAGGACAATCAGATCTCTTTGCTTTTTTTTGGAAATTGATTTAAAGTAGCCAAGGCTTGCTTTCAACGTTTTTCTCTTGAAAAGAGCAGAAATCACGGTCATAATCAGCGCACAACTGAAAACCCTGTAGAATAAAATGTCCGACGACGCGTACAAATGGAGTGGCTTCAGAACCAGGCTGAACGTGCCCCAGAGCATGAAAGCAACAATGGCGGCGAGGTAATACTTCAGATTATTCAATTGATGTTTCTTTTGGAATCAATATGTTTTTTCATCGCAAAAGTAGAAATCTTTTTCGTAGAAATGATACTAAAATTCAAGATCCGTCTATCTTGAAAATCCGATTTTCTCATTATTGCAATCAATAAAAATGCTTTGATGTAGGAAAACCTTGTTGCCGAGCATTCCGGACATCCCCGAAAACTTCATCATAGAAAACTGCGCAGCGGAAAAACCTTCGACGTAAGTTACGGCGTTCAAAGGGATTTTGGTGTTTTTGAAGATCAAACTCTCATCACAATGGGCGGTGTAAGTAGTAAGAACTTGGTCCCACGATCTTGATTTCTCGATTTTTATACGTGACTTTTGTGATTTCAAAATTTCCCATTCTTCTTTGTACGTCAGCAATTCAAACGCGCTGGTTCCGGAATCGTAAAGGAATTTTCGCTCTTCGCCTTTCAGAATGCCGGGAATAATGATTTTTCGCTTTTTGAACTGAAAATCGATGAGCTTATTTTTGAAATTTTCGGGAACTTCCTGAATATTAAAGTCAACATTGTTATTACTAAAATTAATAATCGTTTTCCGATTCTCCAAAATATCTGCGCCCAGCGTTCCGATTATTTTGAGCGTATCGGAAGTACTTTTATCTGTTTTAAATATTTTAAAGCTATCAGATGATATCTTAGTTTGCCCAATAAAGAACGCCGTTTTCACCCGGTCGTTTTTAAAACTGATCTCCGGAATCCCGCCAATTGACCCGGAATAGAAAATCGTGTACGGCGATCCTGTGTCAAATTGAAGGTAGTAAGTGGTGGGATTTCCCGCGAAGTGTATCGGGAGCAACATTACATTTTTCTCATTTCCAGGCCACGTGATGGGAACCGTTCCACTCTCATTTTTCACAGTGAGATAATTTTTTTCCGGTGTAAATTTCTGATCAAAATAAATGTAGCCACCAGCCAGCAGCAAAATTAAAAGAGCAGCAATTCCTACTGCTATTTTCTTAAAAAATTTCATAGTCTTATTTTTCTGCAAGATTCGGTTTTTGAAGACCATTTTGCTGCAAAAATGATATGACAATCTTACGTCAGTTTTACGGCTGGTTTATAAGATATTGGTTTTCAGTTGGATGCTGAGTCTCTGATTTCTGTTGAGGCTCATTCCATTTCTGATGATAATCAGCAATTTGACAGTGAGAAAAGTGAGAAGTGGTACAAGGAAAAGCGGAAATCTGGTTTCTACCACCTTCTGAATGAATGGCGAAATGATCATTAAAACGGAAAGAATCACTGTCAAAATGATGTGAATGCTGACGATGCTTTTCCCGATTTCTCTATTACTGGAATCTTTGGTTTTATAAGTCAGGATCAGGGGAAATATGATGCTTCCAAAAGGAATGACTAATCCGGATATTGCCGACAGATTTATGAGTTTTGCCCTTTCTAAGTTTGCAGTTTCTGGCTCTGCAGCCGGAAGTTCTGTTTCAATTTCCAGCGCGCTGGTAATGGCTCTCAGTGTGAAACCTTTTGGTGTATTTCCCGCCTCAATTCTTTGGATTGTCCTCAAAGAAAGACCGGATTTTTCTGCTAATTCGCTTTGCGTCAGATGTTTTTGTTCCCGTATTTTTTTGAAGTTGGGTAGCATTGTTTTTTCTTTAATTATTGATCTTAAAGGAATGATTTCCAATAGTAGTAACTGCTGTCAGTAGATTCAAATTTACATGAAATTTCAACGCGACGCACCTTAATAAAAAGTGATCAAAGATTGCTGTTATCTTTCATTAAGAAAATTCCTTAAACAAAATATTATTCATCTTAAAATCGGGCAGTTTAGAAATTCACCACCTAATCCAGCAGTTTTTCGAAATTACAGTCCGTCAGATTTTGGACGTTTTTCGTAATTTTTTTAATATCCCAATTCCACCATTGCAGCGCCATAAGTTGAGTAACTGTCTCTTCCGGAAATCTTTTTTTAATTTCTTTGGCAGGATTGCCGCCGACAATCGAGTACGGTTCAACGTCTTTTACAACAGTAGAATTTGCGGCGATAATTGCACCGTCGCCCACCGTTACACCTGCCATAATCGTCGCATTGTAGCCAATCCACACATCATTTCCGATAGTAATATCACCTTTTTGAGGATACTTTTTATCTGCCATTGCATCTTCCCAGCCATTACCGAAAATGGCGAAAGGATAAGAAGTAAATGCTTCTGACAGATGGTTTGCGCCGTTCATAATGAATTTGACATCCGAGGCAATCATACAGAATTTCCCGATGATCAATTGATCTCCGATAAAGTCAAAATGGTATTTTACATTTTTTTCAAAGTTTTCGACGTTTTCAAAATCATCGTAGTAGGTGTAATCGCCTACGGTAATATTGGGATTCTGAATGACATTTTTCAGGAAACAAAGCCTGTCATAGCCGGCAAGCGGAAACTTGCTGTCTTTATCTGGTCCGTTCATACTTCATATTTGCTTTAATTCATCACACCTGATCCAGTGCAATTCTTTTCTCCTTAGAATTTAAAAATTGAGTTGGAGAGAAACCCGTTATTTTTTTGAATTGAGAAGAGAGATGCTGTACACTTTTATAACCGAGCTTCTGGGAGATTTCTGTCAGATTAAATTCTTTGTATAGCAACAATTCCTTCACTTTCTCGATTTTCTGAAGGATAAAATATTGTTCTAAGGTCACCGATTCATTTTGCGAAAAAAGTTTGGAAAGCGAGCTGTAGTCTTTGTTCATCTGTGAACTGATGTATTCTGTCAGCATAAAATCTTCATCAATATCTTCTTCAGCAATCTTTTCAAGCAAAAGGTTTTTAATTTTTTCAATTTGCTTTTTGGAAGAATCTTCAAGGATTTCAAATCCGGTCAGCTGTAGCTTAGAATCGAGCTTTGACAAATCATTTTTCCCCAGTTCATCTTTAGTTTCGACTTCACCGAGATGGATGTTGGAAACTTCGAAACCCAATTCGTCAAAAATCGCCTGTACGGCAGTGATGCACCGGTTGCAAACCATATTTTTGATAGAGATCTTCATTATCCAAATTTAATGAAAATACCGCAACGAAAAAAGCACCACAATCTGCGGTGCTTTTTTGTCTTTTTTTAATGATCAATTATTTGATAATCAATTTTGTATTGGATTTTTTGCCTTCAGACTGTTGTGTCACGATGTACATTCCGGGCTGTAGATTTGTATTGATTTCATTTTTACCTTTAGCAACGATAGCCGAATGTACGACTTTCCCGCTTAGATCCTGGATGACAATGTTTCCGGCGGTTTCTGTCTCAAAGAAGAAATGATTTTTACTCGGGTTTGGATAGACTTTACTATTGATTTTCCCTGTTTCAGACGTTCCCATTGCAGCAGCGCATTTGTATGGCTTATAATTCACTGTGTTTGGCGTTTGACTTCCGATAACAGCGGCTACCATTGCATCTGTAGATTCCTCGCCTTCTCTCCAGCAATTGCCGATGGCAGTCAAGGCATTTGGGGTATTGTTGAAAAGTGCAGTGGTTGTCCCCGCATTTCCGTTGTTTTTAAACGTATTGTTTCCCTCGTCATCAGCCGTTCCCAGGTCTATGATGGCGTTGCTCAAAACAGTAATTCCCCAAAGATTACCACGGATCTGGTTGTCTCTTACAATCACTTTCTGAGTTCCTGTCAAAGAGATTCCGCTGCCGCCCAGGTTGGGATTATTTTCGACATTATTGTTTTCTATAATGTTGTTTCTGATGATACCGCTGCTGCCGGCACCTTGGTGGGTGATTCCGTAGCGGTTGTCTTTTACGGTATTACCTTCAATTCTGAATTTGTTGGTTCCGCCAAGAAGACCGGAAACGGAGATGCCACCTGCTCTCAGGATAGCTCTGTTTCCCGTCACCGTATTGTTGAGAACTCTGGTAGAGTCTGCGCCACTTGGGCCCATATTAATCTGCGGATAATTACCGTTGTCGGTATTATTTCCATAAAAATTATTGTTGATGATATCGATCGCCACGCCTCCGGAAGCACCAGAGTTGATCCCGGCTCTGGAATTTTCCAGAAACTGCGAATTTTTTACCACGTGCCCGGACCCTTGAAACAGAGCTAATGCTGCACTGCTGGCAAGATTACTCGTGCCGGAATTATTGTTTTTATAAAGAATACAATTGTCCATCAGAAAAGGTGTGGCGGTGAGAACGCGTACGCCGCCACCGTATTCAATTCTTGTATTCTTCATCTCGGCAACAGAACCTTCTTCAAAACGAATTCCTTTGTACGGACTTCCGATAGTAGTTGCGGTAATGGTAAAACTGCTGGCGGTGGTTTTATATTCTCCATAAACGTAAATAGCAACAGCGGAATTTACCTTCAACGTGGCGTTTTCATCAATCAGAAGTTTGTCTGCTGCCGAAAGCGTAAGATCTGCAGTGAGAGTGTACTCTGTACCATTTTTGACAAGTACTGTAGGTGCGGCGGCAGAAAGGCTGCTAAGCGTGTAGCTGGTACCGTTGTTTGGTGTTGTGAACTGGGCGTTGAACAGGGCAGAACCCAGTGCAAACAAAAGTGAAAGTTTCTTCATAAGTAAAAATTTATTTTTTTTTGATTCCGAAGATTATCGCCTATTCCGTACTGTTTTCTTTAATGTTTATGCATCATTGTTATGGAAGGCATAATTTTCGGAACTCAAATTTATTAATGTATTTCGTTTCCAACATAATATATTTGTGAAAAAATTGATTATGTTTTCAGAAATAATCGCAGGAACGATGCGTTGGGGCGTTTGGGGTGCAGATCATTCCGAGCAGAAAGTTCAGGAATTGATAGAAGTTTGTCTGGACGAAGGTATTACAACCTTTGATCATGCCGATATTTACGGCGGTCATACGACGGAGGCGCTTTTTGGGAATGCCTGGAAAGAAATGAACATAGACCGGAATAAGATAGAATTGATTTCAAAATGCGGAATCGTGATGGACTCAGAGAAGAAGCCTTCACCTCTAAAATATTACAATTACAGTCAAGATTACATTCTAAAATGTGTGGATGAAAGTCTGAAAAATCTAAAAACGGATTATCTGGATCTCCTGCTGCTGCACCGCCCGTCACCACTGATGCATCCGGAACAAGTTGCGGCTGTATTTGGGATGTTGAAAGCAAATGGCAAAGTAAAGGATTTTGGTGTGAGCAATTTTTCTGCATCACAGTTTGATTTGCTGAATCAATACGTCCGGTTGGTCACAAACCAGATTGAGGCTTCTGTCAATCATACCGATTCCTTTTACGATGGCACGCTGGATCAGCTGATGAAGAAAAATCTTCGGCCAATGGCTTGGTCTGTCATGGGAAATTATTTTTCTGAAACATCTCAGCAAAACATCAGAATAAAACAGGTAATCTTGGAACTCTGCAAAAAATATTACGCAGAAGAAAATGAGATACTTCTGGCTTTTGTGCTGAAACATCCATCAAAAATAATCCCGGTCATCGGCTCATCTAAAACCGACACTGTCCGAAAACTAAAAAGCGCATTAATGCTTGATTTGGAAACAATAGATTGGTTCAAAATCCTCGAAGCAAGCAGGGGAAATGAGGTAGATTAATTAATTTTAAATTCGTCTAATTTTAATTTGAAAACCAGTTATTTTTCAAAAATAATTGTATCTTGCACTCAATTATATTAGAAATCAATAATAGTTTTTTGTTGTTTTTCCTGATATAATATTAAAACAACAGTTAACTTAATTTTTTTTTAAAATGAACATTTTTGTTTCAAACATCAATTACGCAACTAAAGATTATCAGTTGCAAGAATTATTCGAAGAATTTGGAGAAGTAACTTCTGCAAAAATCATTACAGACAGAGACACTGGGAGATCAAAAGGATTTGGTTTCGTAGAAATGGGAGACGAAGAAGGAAAACAAGCTTTAGAAGCTTTGAATCAGAAAGAATTTAACGGTAAAATACTTAATATTACCGAGGCAAGACCAAGAGAGGAAAAACCAAGAAGATCTTTCGATAACAACCGTGGAGGCGGCGGTTACGGAGGTGGTAACAGCGGAGGCGGTTACGGTGGTGGAAACAATGGAGGTGGAAACCGCGGAGGCGGTGGAGGTGGCCGTTGGTAATATCCCTTACAAAACAAAAAAGCGATCTAATTTTTTAGATCGCTTTTTTTATGTCAATATCTGAGGACTTACTTTTTCTTAATAAGTAAATAGGCATTGTCGAAATTTACCGTAGGAGCCGTATTGTATTTGTATTTTTCTATGACTAGATTTAGTAAAACTACTTTAAGATGGTATTTTTCCAGATCAGCTTCCATAGCTATTTCCGGAAGGTTCACTTTGCCTTTCTTTCCTTTATATTTTGTTTTAAGATTGCTGATTAATTCAGAAAAATCTGCTTCTTCGTTGGAATTCAGAACGACTTTCAGCTGAGGGTCCTCATCTGTGATCCGGTCAAATATTTCAAATGTATTCCCATCCAGTTTCTTCTGGTCGTGGTTGTATCTGTTGAAGTAGAAAATATAATCATAATCATTTACAGTTATAATTTCTACATCAGAGATCAGTTCCAGCCTTGTATAGTCTGAAGTAGATTTGTCGGTCTTGATGACATTGGCAAATTGATCTCTTACTTTATAATAAAGTGAATATCTGTCAGAATCGGTAATGTCTTCCACCAGTTTTTTGTCGGTTTTTGGATCAATTAACTTTAATAAAACTTCAGATTCTTTTCTTTTGGCCAGAAACACAAATTTATTAGCTATCTCTGTTGCGGTGCTGTCTGCGATCCTTTTCTTAAAATCGATTTTTTGATTTTCATCAAGGAGCTTATTGCCATTCAAAAGCGTTGTGAGCTGAGTAGTCTGGCTTCTCTTTGCTACAGAAAATGTATTGAGATAAGGAAAGATTAACGCAAAAAATCCGAAAGCAAACAAGCTGATGGGGATGAATTTGATACTGGCATTTTTGTAGGAAATGTAGTAAAAAACAACCGTTGCAAGCCACAAAGAAAGGAGTACGACGAAATATCTTGGCTCCGTGTAACCATATTCCAGAATTCTAGTGAAGATGGCGGTGAAAAGCAGAACCAATAAAGGTATTAAAGTAAAATAGAATATCCGTGAAAACAGCTTCACCCAGGATTTGGTAGAGTTTTCCTTCAGCGGATGTACGAGTAAAATGGCTAAAATCCCAACAATTGAGTAGGCGAGAACCAGGTAGGAAACCCAGCCTCGCGGCAATTCCCAGTTGATAAGGATCTTCGCAGAGTAGAAATACAGAATTACGACGTATATAATAAGAAGTGGAATCAGAATATACTGTGTGAAAAACTTCAGTACTACCGGGTAATTCCCTTCTTTTTCCAGATCGTCTAAACCTTTCTCGTTGAACAGGAGAAAGATAAAACTGCTTCCGAATAGAGCCAAAAGATAAAATACGCGCAGATAGATTTTGTCTCCAAAATTGAAGTCAAAAAGCTGGTCTACCGCCACAATGGCCAATTCTACACCACCTGTGAGAACGCCGGTGAATATTGCCGTGAGAACGATGTTGATAAAGAGATTCTTATTATACTGCCAAAAATCCATCTCCGTTTTTCTCCTGACAAAGGCGGCAAATGATACAAAAAGATGGGATAAAACGAAAGTCGGGACAATCAGGAATGCGTAGACTTCGGTGAAGTCTTTCTCCACCTCTGGCAAGAGAAAGTAAAAACCAATTAAGAAAAGAATTCCGCCCAGTTCCAGCAATAATTGTCTGCCAAATCGTTGAGCGAGGATTTTCAAGCCAAACATCAGCGAGATTCCGAGGCTGGAAACGATGGCCAATTTGGTCAATGTAAACACTTTCTCGGTAGAGCGGAAATTCTCTTCTGCCATATACATCAGGCTGACAGATGCGGATAATGACATCAGCAGAACCAATGGAAACTCCCGTATGGCAAAACCTGCTTTCCCAAATATTTCGTTGATTTTTTGATTCATAATTTCTGTGTTTTAAATTTAGAAGTATTTCAAAGTCTTTCTTGATGGATTACTTTTTTTTCTTGCCTTTCTTCTTTTCCTTTTTGTCCTTTTTCTTACTTTTTTTCTCGCCCGTGATTTCTTTAATGAACTCCTGGATGTGGTTTTCTTCCGAATTTTCTTTAGAAGCGTTTTTGCGGTTTTCTTCAGAAAATTGAGCTAGGTCTTTGGCTTCGATCATTTTTTCGTTCATCAAAACCTTCAGCAGTTCTGCGCCGGAATTGTCAAAATAATTTTCCAGAAAGCGTTTCAGTACAAATTTTTTATAATCGTCAAAGCCAACGGACGGTGAGTAGAGATAGATTCTGCCCTGTTTTTCTGTGGTCAGATAATGTTTCTCCACAAGGATTTTCAGAAAAGTTGATACGGTATTCTGATGAGGTTTTGGCTCTGGAAAAATGTCCATCAGCTCACGGAAGTAGATTTTGTCTTTGTTCCAGACCAGTTGCATTATTTCTTCCTCAGAAGGTGTTAAAGCTTGTAATATCATATAAAATGTGTTTTAGAATATAATGGCTTTTACCATTATCAGATAAATTAAAGATACAAAAACGGCAATCAGACCGCCGCACAAAACCTCCAGCGGCGTGTGCCTCTTCAGGATAATTCTGGTAATTCCGATGATGACGGACAGTGCAAACCAGAATACTCCAATCACCGGTTCTATCGCAAAAAACAGAGCCGCTACATAGATGTTGAGACTGGCGTGCATAGAGCTTTTAATGAAAAAATTACTCACCTGCATCAGCACCAGCAGGATGCACAGCATAAAAATTGTCCAGTCCATTTCCTTGTGCAGATAAAAATCTACGCCTAAAAAGATCACGGTTGCGATGATGATAAAAATGTAAAGTGAATGCCGCTGTTTCCTGTTCGAGACATCCATGTTGGTGTATTTTCCGGCTTTTACATTCCTGTAAATCCACAATGCGGTCGGGATGATGAGGACGAGAAGAATAGGGATAAATTTCGCAGAGGCCTGTTCCCATGTATAATTTTTATAACTGTAGTAGAAAAAGTAGATAACCAGGGAAACCAATGGATTGAAGAAATTCGAAATTACTTTCGATACTTTGATAACAAGCGGGTTTTGGGTTTCCATTCAGCAAAATTTCGACCTCAAGATACAAAAATTATCATTTTTCGCAAACTTTCTATTTTGAACAGAATTCAGTGGTAATGCAATCGATTGCGCAAATTTTCATATTAAATTGTTATAATGAATCCAATCTGTGAAAAAATATGATAATATGCATACAATAAAGAAATATTTTTTTCTTATTTTTGCTACATATTTCGAAATTACAATGAAAGAATTTTCAAAAGAAGTCTACCTAAAATGGTATGAAGAAATGACGATGTGGAGAAGGTTTGAAGACAAATGCCGTTCTCTTTATCTTAAACAGAAAATCAGAGGTTTCTTACACCTTTATAACGGTCAGGAGGCGATTCCGGCAGGTTTTACCCACGCAATGGATCTTTCCAAAGACAGTATGATCACAGCTTACAGATGTCACATCCATCCAATGGCGATGGGCGTAGACCCAAAAAGAATAATGGCAGAACTTTGCGGAAAAGCAACCGGAACATCCAAAGGAATGGGTGGATCTATGCACATCTTCGACAAAGAGCACCGTTTCTATGGCGGTCATGGTATCGTAGGTGGTCAGATTCCTTTAGGAGCAGGGATTGCTTTTGGAGACAAATATTTTGACAGAAAAGCAGTCAACATCTGTTTTATGGGTGATGGTGCTGTACGTCAGGGTGCCCTTCACGAGACTTTCAATATGGCAATGAACTGGAAACTGCCTGTCGTCTTCGTATGTGAAAACAACGGTTACGCAATGGGAACTTCCGTAAAAAGAACAGCCAATCACGAAGATATTTATAAATTAGGATTAGGATACGAGATGCCTTGCCTTCCTGTAGATGCGATGGATCCTGAGAAAGTAGCAGAAGTGGCGTACGAAGCCATCGAAAGAGCAAGAAGAGGAGACGGTCCAACTTTCATAGAAGCCAGAACCTACCGTTACAGAGGACACTCTATGTCAGACGCAGAACCGTACAGATCCAAAGACGAAGTAGCACAATACAAATTGGAAGATCCAATCGAGATTGTAAAACACAGACTTTTGGAAAACAAATGGGCAACACAGGAAGAGTTGGATGCTTTGGAAGAAAAATCAAGAGCGTTTGTAGAAGAATGCGTAGAATTTATGGAAAACTCTCCATATCCGGAACTTTCCCAGCTTTACGATTTTGTATACTCCACACCGGATTATCCATTCATCAACAAATTAGAAAATAATTAATAATTACACTTATTTGAAATTTATAGATTGAGATTAGTTATAAAAAAACAATAGTTATTTGACAACGTCTAACCCATTGTTAGATTTGGGCAGCTTTTTCCGCCTTCCGTTTCCAATCTTTTTTGCAGACCGTTTCGATATCAATAGAAATCGAGTACAGGCAAAAAAGGATTTCCACTAAAGTCGGGCTGCGGGCTTCTGGTTTTGAACCACGTTTTATCAAATAAATATAGTTAACTTAACATCTCAAATCTCAAGTCTCATACGAAGTAATCACGAACCCGATATATTTTATATAAGCTTCGTGGGTAAATCTCAAATCTAGAAAAAAATTATGGCAGAAGTAATTACGATGCCCCGTTTGTCCGATACGATGACGGAAGGCAAAGTTTCAAAATGGCACAAAAAAGTTGGTGATACTGTAAAAGAAGGAGATATCCTTGCAGAGATCGAAACAGATAAAGCAGTTCAGGATTTCGAATCCGAGATCAACGGTACCCTTCTATTCGTAGGCGTAGAAGAAGGTGGCGCTGCACCGGTAGATTCCGTTTTGGCTATCATCGGAAAAGAAGGAGAAGATATTTCCTCTTTGACAAACGGTGGCGGTGAAAAATCAGAAAGCACAGAAAAGAAAGCCGACGAGGAGCATAAGACTGAAAACGAATCTACATCTGTAGAAAACGCCGAAGAAATTTCAGCTTCGTCCGACGCTTCCGAAATTCCTGAAGGTGTAGAGGTGATCACAATGCCGCGTCTTTCTGATACAATGACCGAAGGTAAAGTTGCCAAATGGCAAAAGAACGTTGGTGACACTGTAAAAGAAGGTGACATCCTTGCAGAAATTGAAACCGACAAAGCCGTTCAGGATTTCGAATCCGAAGTAAACGGAACTTTACTGTACCAAGGTGTACAGGAAGGCGGCGCTGCAGAAGTTGACAAAGTTTTAGCAATCATAGGACCTGCAGGAACAGATGTTTCCGCAATAGTGTCCGGTGGCGGCAAAAAACCGGCAGCTCCAAAAGCAGAAGCCAAAACCGAGACTAAATCCGAAGATAAAAAAGAAGAAGCGCCAGTAGCTTCATCTTCTACAGGTGAAAGAATCGCAATCTCTCCTTTGGCTAAAAAAATTGCTGAAGATAAAGGTGTAGATTTCAAAGCCATCAAAGGTTCTGGTGAGAACGGAAGAATCGTGAAAAAGGATGTTGAAAACTATCAGCCGTCTGCAAAACCAGCAGCTGAAACTTCAGCGCCAAAAGCGGTTTCCGCACAGCCAAGTGTAGCATTCACGCCAGGAGAAGATTCTGAAACTGTGAATTCTCAAATGAGAAACATCATCGCTAAGAGATTGGGTGAAAGTAAATTCACTGCGCCACATTATTATCTGACTGTTGAGATCAACATGGATAAAGCGATCGAAGCGAGAAAAGAAATGAATGCCGTGCCAGACACTAAAGTATCTTTCAACGATATGGTGATCAAAGCGGTTGCAGTAGCTCTTAGAAAACATCCGCAGGTCAATTCTTCTTGGGCAGGTGACAAGATCATCCACCACGGGAATATCAACGTTGGGGTAGCAGTAGCTGTTCCGGACGGATTGGTGGTGCCGGTATTGAAGAATACAGACTTTATGTCTTACAACGAAATCTCAGCCTCTGTAAAAGATATGGCCGGAAGAGCGAAAACAAAAGCGCTGAAAGCCAACGAAATGGAAGGTTCTACGTTCTCCGTTTCCAATCTTGGAATGTTCGGGATCGAAACCTTTACCTCGATTATCAATCAACCGAATTCTGCAATTTTATCTGTAGGAGCAATTGTTGAGAAACCAATCGTGAAAAACGGACAGATCGTTGTTGGAAATACAATGAAGTTGTCATTGGCTTGCGACCACAGAGTAATCGATGGCGCAACAGGCGCACAGTTCTTACAAACATTGAGAACCTACCTGGAAAGCCCATTGACACTTTTACTGGGATAAAAAGTCATTCGAAATATTTTAAAAAACCTTTCAATTTTTATTGAAAGGTTTTTTTTGTTTTAAATTTTAGACAAATAGTATTTTACAACACTGATATCAAATGTTTTAATTGGTAAAGCCTGCTTTTAAAGAAAAGCGGTATCTTAATAAAAAGCCGTTCAACATCTCGAAAGTCCGATGAAATGGCACAAATTCTGATAAGTACGTGGTATAAAACCACAAACTATGGCACTAGAATTACAATTGGCGCACTGCGAAAAATGCAAAGGATATTACTCTTCAACGGTACTGAATCCTCAGGATCTCAATAATCCCGAGATAATAGACCATTATTTTTACCACGGCGAACCTTGGTTCACTCTCGACAAAAAGACATTTGATAACTCAATAGACAGCTGCAACTCTCAGGTCAAAATAGTAGATCTTCAGCAGCATCAGGAAAATGACAGGCATTACTGCAGTTGCCAGAACAATTACGTAGTGAAAACTGAGAAGAACATCCATCAGACTCGAAAAACAGATCTTAGCAGAAAAAAAGTAAAGGAGTATATTGATCAGGATATTTATTTTTATGATCTCTACATTACCTACAACAACTTCCATCAGGATATCCCGGCTAGGAAAGCTATCTAGTCCCATATATTTTCAAAACTGCTCTCAAATAAACACTGAAGAAAGATTGGTACGATCATTTCTAGTGTTGACGTAATCTAAATAATTACAATGGAGAGTAAATGGATGCAGATATTGGGATGGGTCGCCACTGTAACAGCAATGGCGATGTACTTTTCTTACATACCGCAAATCTCACACAACCTGAACGGTGACAAGGGCGACTGGCTGCAGCCTCTGGTAGCGGCTGTCAACTGCAGTCTTTGGGTAATTTATGGTTTTCTCAAAAAACCAAAAAGGGACTGGCCCATTGTAGTAGCAAATTCCCCGGGAATATTCTTCGGCATATTCGCTTTTGCAACTGCTGTTTGGTTCTGATTTGTATCGAAAAATGCCATTGTTGGCGCAATATGTGCAATTTAAATGATACCAAAAATCAAAAGTTATGTATAAGAAAATCCTTGCAGGATTGGGTGGCGCACTTGCTCTCAACCTGGTACACGAATTAATCAGAAAAAATTTTGACAACGTCCCGGAAATTAATAAAGTAGGTGAGGAAGCGCTTAATAAAGCGTTGGACACTCTGGACGTTAAAATTACAGACAGAGATCAGCTTTATGCGGCTACATTGGCTGGCGATGTCATAGGCAATGGCGTTTATTATGCCGCAACTGCTACCAGCGGATTCAATCTTGTTTCAGGTGTTACGATGGGATTGGGCGCTGTGATGCTCCCTCAAAATATGGATCTCGATGATGCTCCTGTAGCGGAGACTGCGCAGAAAAAGATCATGACCGTAGGCTATTATCTCTTCGGAGCAGTGGTTACCAAACTGATCTACGATAAAATAAAATAGAAAACTAAAAAATCTGGTTGTTGCCAGAGTTTTTTTGATTCTGATCGGTCATAACTTTTAAAAGAAAAAATGACAGAGAGAACCAAATGAATAAGGAAATGATTGTAACCGTCTTTAATAAATTATCCATTCATTCTTAGGTCAAGAGTTTTTCAGCAATTATAAAGGGAAGGTAAGACAAAATTTCACCATCACCAAAGCGTGCTGTTTTTCACATTGGATAGTTTTAATGGTAGTTAGTTAGTAAAAACAAAACCCGCTTCAATAAGCTGAAGCGGGTTTTGTTTTTTAGTGAAGAGACAGAAAAATCAAACTTTCAAGATTTCAGCTTCTTTTACTTTATAGGCATCATCGGACTTTTTCACGTAGGCATCTGTAAGATCCTGAATATCTTTCTCAGCACCTTTGATAAGATCCTCTGCAACACCTTCCAGTCTTTTCAGTTCCTTGTTGCCATCCTGTCTGGCATTTCTGATCACGACTTTCGTCTGGTCTGTTTCGCCTTTGGCCTGTTTTGCAAGATCGCGTCTTCTCTCCTCAGTCAATGGCGGTACGTTGATGATGATCACGTCGCCATTGTTAGACGGTGCAAATCCAAGGTTGGCATTTACGATCGCTTTAGCAATGGCACCAACAGCAGATCTGTCCCACGGTTGGATAGAAAGTGTCATCGCATCTACTGCAGACACGTTCGCTACCTGGCTCAGCGGCGTCAGAGATCCATAATATTCGACCATTACGTCCTGCACCATAGATGTAGAAGCACGTCCGGCTCTGATCTTTTGGAATGCATGATCCAAATGCTTGATTGCAGCATCCATCTCTTGCTTTGCGGAGGCTACAATGAGTTCTAATTCTTCCATTGTATATTTAAAATTTGATAATTATATTATTTAATAAATGATATTTGATAAGCGATAAATGATAATATTTGGGCAGCTCAATCCGCCTTCCGCTCCCGCTGGTCACTCTGAGGCTCTCGAATAGTCCACTCAAGTCGGGCTGCAAAAAAATTCAAAATTCAATATATAAAAAGAAGTTTTGAATCCTTTATCATCTATCAATCATCATTGATCATTTATACATTGACAAGCGTTCCGATATTCTCACCGTCTATCAGCCTTTCCAGATTGCCTTCCTTGTTCATATCAAAAACAATGATTGGCAGTTTGTTTTCGTGGCTCAGTGTGAAAGCAGTCATATCCATCACTTTCAAGTTTTTTTCAAACACCTCGTCAAAAGACAGGCTGTTGAATTTCACTGCATCAGCATTCTTTTCAGGATCGCTGTCGTAGATTCCGTCCACTCTTGTTCCTTTTAAGATCACATCTGCATCTATTTCGATTGCTCTAAGAGTTGCAGCAGTATCAGTTGTGAAATAAGGATTTCCCGTTCCGGCTCCAAATATGACAACCCTTCCTTTTTCAAGGTGTCGGACTGCTTTTCTTTTGATAAAAGGCTCGGCTATCTTATCCATTTCGATTGCCGACTGCAGTCTTGTGATGATGCCAGCATCTTCTAAAGCGCCCTGCAGCGCCATTCCGTTGATCACCGTTGCCAGCATTCCCATATAATCGCCCTGTACTCTGTCCATTCCTGTTGCAGCACCGGCCAATCCTCTGAAAATATTTCCACCACCTATTACGATTGCTACCTCACAGCCTTTGTCAACCACTTTTTTGATCTCCACAGCATACTCTTTCAGTCTGTCATTGTCGATTCCGTATTGGCGTTCTCCCATAAGTGCTTCACCACTTAGTTTCAGAAGGATTCTTTTATATTTCATTGATTAATTTATTGAGTTTTATCGGGTCAGAATAAGATAAAAATCCGCAACAGGCGAAAATTTATTTTCATTTTTGACTTTGCAAATATAATGAAAGCAAAAGAATTACGTTAATGAAAAAGATAGTCGCAGAAAAATTTTGATACGCCTCAAAATAGATTATTTTTGCAAAGCTAAAATACAGAGTGAAGAAGTTTTACAATCTCTTTTTTATCGTAGTTTCCAGCATGGTTTTTTCTCAGACGGGAACCACAGTTTACCAGTTTCTGAACATTCCGATCTCTCCAAGGCAGGCTGTTCTTGGTGACGCCATTTCTGTCCGGGATTATGATGTCAATTTTACAGCAGCCAATCCGGCTTTGATGAATCTGGAGATGGACAAAATGCTTTCTGTGAATTATGCTTCCTATTTAGCAGATACAAAAATTGGAAGCATCAGTTACGTCCGCGACCTGGAATTTGGGCATCTTGTTTCCTTCAACGCCAGATATATGGATTACGGCTCTATGCCGAGAACGGACGAAAATTCTATCATCAATGGAGACTTCTCTGCGATGGATGCGTCTGTTGGTATCGGTTACGCCTATCAGTTTGAGGACAACTGGACCATTGGTGTCAATGGAAACTTCGTAACATCCAAAATCGATACTTATTCCTCTGCCGCCATTACCGCAAATGCCGGTGTTACCTATTATTTTGATAAAAGCAATGAGACCTTAGCCTTGGTCTTCCGGAATTTTGGTTATCAGATCAAACCTTACAATGGTGTCCGAGAGCGATTGCCCTTTCGCGTAGATCTCGGTTATACCAAGATACTGGACGAATTTCCTGCGGCGATTACCATCACGGCGCACGATCTGCAGGAGCCCAATATTTCCGCATCCACTGATATCAACGGTCAGCCTACAAAATTAGGGCGCAAGATACTGGACCATTTGTCATTTGGTGCAGAGCTCTTTCCGGGTCAGGCTTTCAATCTCAGAGTGGGTTACAATGTAAAAAGAGGCGGCGAACTGGCAGTTCTGGATCAGAGAAGCTTTACAGGTTTGTCTGCGGGACTCAGCATCAAAATTTCGTCTTTCCGTTTCGACTATTCGCATATGCGCTACCACAATTCTTCCAATGTCAATATGATAGGTCTTACAATGGACCTTATCGAGCTGGGCGGAAACAGAAGGTAATCTTAATAAGGTTAAACTCTCACTTTTTTCTTTTAAATTTCTTACTGTCAAAATCTCAGAATTTTCTAATTTTGCGCTATGACAAAAAAACCGGTTATCGCGATCGACGGATTTTCATCCACGGGAAAAAGTTCCATTTCTAAAATCATTGCAAAAAGTCTGGGCCTTATTCATATGGATACGGGTGCGCTGTACCGAGGCATCACTTATTTCGCGCTGCAGAACTGTCTGGACGATGATCATTCTATTAATATGGAAAAATTGCTTGCTGATCTTCCAAAGATTAATCTAGAATTCCAGAACGTGGATGGCGAACTTCAATTATTTCTGAACGGTAAAAATATTAATAAAGAAATCCGCTTTCCGCAGGTGTCCGACAATGTAAGTCAGGTAGCAAAGGAAGCAGATGTCAGAAATTATTTGTTAAAAGCACAGCGCGATATTGCTGAGAAAGGCGGGATTATTATGGATGGCAGAGATATCGGAACCGTTGTTCTGCCCAACGCGGACTACAAATTTTTTATGACAGCAAGTCAGGACGAGCGCGCGAGAAGGCGTTTTCTGGAGTTGCAATTGGCCGGCGAAGAGACGAACGTGGAAATCGTGAAGCAAAATCTGACGAAGAGAGACAAAATCGATAGTGAAAGGGAAGTTGCTCCTCTGAAGCAGGCTGATGATGCGATTCTTATAGATAATACCAACATCAATAAAGAGGAGACAATTGCTTTAATTTTATCTTATATCAAAAAGTTTTAACAAAATTTTAAGAGCCTCTTTCTTTCTTTGGCATTTTAGTTGTAAATTTAAAATCATTATTATCAATTATTAAATTAACTCAAAAAATAATAACAAATGTCAAAAAAATCAAACTCATCAGCAGTATTAGCTGCATTATTAGCAGGTGCTGCAACAGGTGTAATTTTAGGTTTACTTTATGCGCCTGAGGAAGGTAAAGAAACCAGAAAAAAAATCAAAGACAAAGCCAACGACTTGAAAGATAAAGCAGTTGACGAATATGGAAAGACTTCTGAAGTAGTAAAGGACAAGTATTCTGAAGTATCTAGCAACGTTAAAGATAAATACCAAAATATTTCTTCTACAGTTAAAGAAACTGCACAAAACGTGGCTTCTACTGTGAAAGACAGCTATGATAAATACAAAGATCAGATTGTTTCCAAAACTTCTGATGTTGTAAAAGACGTTGAAACTGAATTGGACGGTCTTAAATAAGCTTCCATTTCGTTTCTTTAATAAAAGGAATTTAGCTTCTAAGTTCCTTTTTTTGTAACTAATTGTGTAATTTTATATTAAACAAGATTCTTATGATTGATATTATAAAAGATTATACGACCAAACGGCTGGATCTCATCAAGCTTCAGTTCGCAGAAAAATCTTCTTTGTCGGCAGGTATTATTGCATTTTTATCAATTGTAATAATTGCGTTTTCCTTCTTTATTATTTTATTTAATTTTGGAATTGCGTTCCTGATCGGTCAGTCTTTGGGGAATATGGGATATGGTTTTCTGATCGTTGCAGGATTTTATTTTGTAATTATGATAGCCGTTTTTTTTATGAAAAAAATGATTGTCAAGTCTATTGCAAATCAAGTTATCGACTTTCTAAAAAAATAATTTATGGCTACAAAATATACTAACCTAGACGAATTGAGGCTGGAAAAACGCCTATTGAAGCAGGAAATAGGTGATTTGGAAGATATTATCACTTTCAAAAATACAAAACAAAGCCTTGGTGTACTTACAAACGGACTGACTGATACTTTTCTGAAAGAAACCCCCGATCCTGAAGGTGGAACATCGCTGTCTATTGACACTCAAAATATAATGAGAGAGATCTCTTCCAACCTAAAAGAGACGGCTTCTAAAAAAAATGTACTAAATTTGGCAAACGACAGCGTAAAATCCGGATTGCTGGAGACAACACTCAAAATGGGAGCTGTAGCGCTTGTCGGTAATTTTGCAAAAAAAAGTGTGATGAATAAAAATTGGAAAAGAAAAGCTTTAGGTCTCGCATTGGTGTACCTGGCGCCTTACGCGCTTAGATTTATCCGGACAAAACTGGATGAATATCAGAAAAACAAAACGGCGTCTAGCCTGGAAAAATTAATCTAAATTACCGTTTAGAAAAAACTTCGCCCAGGATTATCCCGGCAGACATAGAGACATTCAGACTTTCTGTGGACTGTGACTGTCCGAATCTTGGGATGGTAATCATTTTTGAAATAAGGCCTTCAGTAGAAGGTCTTATTCCGTTTCCCTCATTCCCGAAAACCAGTGAAAACTTCTCAGGAAATTCAGTTTTATACAGACTTTCTCCTTTCATATCAGTCCCGTAAACCGGGTTTTTGTATTCTTTGAAATAATTTTCCAGATCTGTGTAAAAGACATTGACTCTCAGAAAAGAGCCCATTGTAGCCTGTATTACTTTCGGATTGTAAAGGTCCACCGTGTCTGTGCTGCAGATGATCTGTTCTATCCCAAACCAGTCCGCAAGCCTGATGATTGTGCCCAGATTTCCCGGATCCTGAATGCCGTCTAATACCAGCTGAATCTTAACATCACTCAGCATTTTATTTTCCGGAATCCGGCAGACTGCAACAGAATCTTTCGGGTGCTGCAGGAAGCTGATCTTTTTGAGATCGGCGGGCAAGATTTTATCAATTTCCTGCGTTTGAGATACTAGATTCTCGGGATCGATGGAATATAGGTTTTCAATTTGATAGTCGGAATGGGGTAGTTCTTTTATAATTTTATTACCTTCAACTAAAAACAAATTGTATTTTTGCCTGTATTTCTTTTTATCAAGAGATTGTATAGTCTTTATAGTATGAGCCGTAAGCATATCAACAAATATTTTCAAAAATATCATATATTTTGTTACGCCGCAATTTTAAGTGCGATTTTGTACGCGTGCAATGTGACGAAAAAAGTGCCTGAAGGCGAATATCTCCTCACCAAAAACAAATTCGAGTACACAGACGGGAAAGTTCTTGGCGATGAGATCCCGGATATGGTAGCGCAGAAACCGAACAAGAAAACCCTGATGGTAGCACCGCTGGGACTGATGCTTTATAATGCTGCCAATCCCAAGTACGATACAATTCTCAAAGAATATATGACGTATCCGAGCGAGATGAGAAATCAGAAGCTGCGGGATTCATTATTTGTAAAATACAACCATCCGGAATTTGTGGGGAAAAATCTCTTTTGGAACCGTTTTTTCCATACTGTGGGTCAGGCTCCGGTTATTTTCAGTGATGCAAAGACCAAACAGAGTGTCAAGAGTATCAACAACAGATTGATCAACAGAGGCTACTGGGACGCAGAAGTGAGCACTAATGTAGACAAAGATTCTGCCGCAAAAAAAGCAGAAGTAGATTACATCATCACCCACAAAGATCCGACGCACATCAAAGAGTATTTTTATAATATTCCTGATGCAAACGTTCGTGCGCTTTACGAATCCAGGATTGATAAAAGTCTGGTAAGAAAGGGTCAGATTCTAGATGAAACAGTGCTGGAGAAGGAGATTGCAAGAATTAATGACCTGATGAAGGACGCCGGTTATTATAAATTTAATAATGACAGCCAGGACATCTATTTCGTTGCCGACTCTTTGCAAAGCAGGAAGGAAGTGCCGGTGACTATGAATATCCATAAAGATTCTACCAATAGGCCTTACAGGAAATCTACGATTGGAAAGATTACCGTTTCTGTTGCCAGATCTATCAATGATACAAAACTGCCTTTGAAAGACAGCCTTCGTGGGATTAATATTTACAGAAAAGACAGCGCTTACAGGCCAAATGCCCTTTGGCTGCCCATTATCATAAAACCGGGCGAAATATACAAACAGTCTGATCTTGATCTTACGAGGAGGAATCTGATCGCGATGAATAATTTTTCCATTTTAAAGGCTTCGGACCAGCTCAGAACAAAAGGTGCTTACGCGAAAAGCGACAGTATTATTGATGTAGAGTACATCCTGCGGCCGCTCCCAAAATACGAGTTCAATGTAGCAACGGATATTCATTATTCCCAGATTCTGAATTTTGGCTTTTCACCTTCTGTAGATCTGACTTCCAGAAATGTGTTTGGCGGTGCAGAGAATCTTGTGACGAGTTTTTCCGGGACTATCGGGACTACAAAAGATCCTAAAGGTGACAATTCTATCTTCAACGCTTATGAGTTGTCTGCGCAGACCTCGCTTCAGTTCCCAAGACTTTTGGTGCCTTTCAAAAACTACTGGAAACTGGTTCCTAAAAGATATTCGCCCACCACAAGTATCAATCTTGGTGCCTCTGTACAGAATAATATCGGCCTCGGAAGAATCAACTTTAACACCGGTTTAACGTACAATGCTAATGTGAACGACGGCAAAATACAGCACAGACTGACACTCTTCAACACACAGCTGAGTCTTACCCAAAACAAAGACCGCTACTACGAGTATTTTCCGGCAGAGAACGACATTAGACAGACGGTTTTTGGCTGGTATGCTGTAGATCATCCAGAAACTTTGGACCCCAATCTTTCTTTTGATGAGATTTCAAAGAGAATCATCAATGATCAGGCTTTTCTGGCAACTATTCCAGCAGGTGATCAAGATACATTCAACAGTTTCAGACAGTCACTCATCAACAAAGACCGCCAGACGCAGGATGTGATTATTTCTTCCATCATCTACAATTATACTTACAATGAGATGGGTAAAAAAGATTACAGGAATCCGTTGTTTTTCAGTGGTAAGGTAGAGATCGCAGGAAATGTGCTCAACGTCCTTTCCGGTAAAGAAAAAGAGGACGGTGTACTGGCTGGAAATTCCAAAACAATATTTAAAATCCCGTTCTCACAGTTTATCAAGTTTGATCTGGATTTCAGAAAATATTTTACGTTTTTTAATGACCGTGCAAAACCGCATACATTAGCCTTCAGGCAGTTTGTGGGCATCGGCATTCCGTACGGCAATTCTTCTACAATGCCTTTTGTAAGATCTTATTTCAATGGTGGCGCCTATGACATCCGGGCCTGGGTTGCCTTTGGTGGATTAGGTCCTGCCGATTCCCAGCTGGATGAAAAAGTGCGGTCTTACGCGATGGACAACATCAAACTGACTACCACTTTAGAATACCGACTGCCACTCACCGATATGTTCGAAGCTGCCCTTTTTACGGATGCCGGGAATATCTGGGGTCTGAAGGATACAGGTTTTGGAGACCAGTTCAAATTCAAAAAATTCATCAGCCAAATGGGTGTAGGAAGTGGTTTTGGTCTTAGGATCAAAGTTGCTTACGTTACTCTGAGACTGGATATGGCTTACAAAATGTACGATCCAAACCGTCCGCGCGGCGAGCGATGGGTGGTAGATAAGATTCAGCCGCTGAAACCAACGGTCAATTTTGCAATCGGGTATCCATTCTAAAAATTAAATCTTCAAATGCGCCTTCTTAAATTCTTTATTGTCATTGTTATCTGCCTTTTCGCAATCTATTCTGTTTCTATGACTTTTGTAGATGAGAGCAAGACTTTTGTCCACCATTCTGAGATTGCCTATCCCGTTGATAAGGTTTTCCCACAGTTCAACAATCTGCAGCATTTCACCTCATGGAATGATTTCTTTAATGAAAAAGAAGACATCAGTTACAGTTTTTTTACGCCGTACCAAGGTCTGGGAAGTTCTATGAAGTTTTCAGATAAAAAAAATGATGATTTTGGTGATCTTTTTATCCGCTATTCCAATCCGAACCGCACTTTGCGCTACCAGCTTTTTGAAGGCGAAAGTGAAAATCCGTATCTAATTGACGTAAAATTTATTCCCAAAGGAAACCGGACAAAATTGATATGGACCATACACACGCCTAAAAGAAGCTATCTGGAAAGATCTCTCAACCTGGTTGCAGAAGATTTTTTTGTGGAGAATATTGATAAAAGTATGAAGAATCTCTTTGCGCTTCTTGGCAATAAAGTAGACAAAGATCAGCTGCTGGCCTCGGTAAAATACGACAGCATTATGGTAGAAGACAGAGAAGGCGGCATTCTGCTGGGCGTAAATGTGAGCACGAGAAATACAAAGGAAATTATCTTCAAAAACGTGCTGATGAATCATAATAAGGTTCTCAATTTTGTCAAATCAGACCTTGCCAAAAAGGAGGATGAGATAGGAGTGCCGGTGCTTCTCACCAATCCTGCCAATCTCAAAGACAAAGAGATTTCGTATTTCTACGGTGTTCCTCTTTCCAAAAGAGTTTCTGTAAGTGACAACAATTTTAATTTTCAGACTTTGAATGCTTCGAAAGTATACGTGGTCTATTTTCAGGGGAATTATAACAACAGGATCAAAAACATCCAGGAACTGCTCCAAAAAGCAAAAAAAGACACGCTCCGAAGTGGTCAGCTGATGGAGGAATTCATCGAAGAACCAATTGACGTCCAGGATGTAAAACTCAAATTATCATTGCCCGTTTACAGGTAGCGAATCTGATAAATATCATGTATCTTTACGGTAATAAATCGTGGCTTAATATGCCATTCAACAAAAATTTAGTAAATTTGTTGGCAATTATTTAATAATAAATATTTTAACAGATAATCTGTAATAATGGATAAATTTTCATTTCTAAATGCCGTACATGCTCAGTTAATTGATGATATGTACGCGCAGTATCAAAAATACCCGGATTCTTTGGAACCTTCTTGGAAATCATTTTTCCAGGGTTTCGATTTCGCATTGGAAAACTATGGCGAAGATCATTCGGATTCTGCAGTGCCTGCCGGTTCTGCTCCTGTTCAATACGCTCAGCAGGCCGTTACAAATAATGCGGTTTCAGAAGATATCTCGAAAGAGTTCAAAGTGGTCAACCTGATCGAAGCTTACAGATCCAGAGGCCATCTTTTTACAAAAACAAATCCTGTAAGAGAAAGAAGACATTACTTCCCGACTCTCGATATAGAAAACTTCGGACTGTCGAAAGAAGATCTGAACAAAAAATTCACTTCCGCTACACAAACCGGAATGCCGGCTGCAGCGACACTTCAGGAGATCATCACACATCTGCAGAACATCTATTGTGATTCTATCGGTGTAGAGTATATGCACATCCAGAATGTAGAGGAGAAGAAATTCATTATGGAATGGGTGAACGTTAACGAAAACCACCCAACGCTTTCCGCAAAGGAAAAAACAGAAATCCTTTTCAAACTGAACCAGGCGGTAGCTTTTGAAAATTACCTTCATACAAAATTTGTAGGCCAGAAACGTTTCTCTCTTGAAGGAGGCGAATCTCTGATCCCGGCTTTGGACCAGTTGATCACAAGATCTTCTCAGTTAGGCGTGGACGAAGTAGTTCTTGGAATGGCGCACAGAGGACGTCTGAATGTTTTGACTAATGTTTTCCAGAAATCATACAAGCAGATCTTTTCAGAGTTTGAAGGGAAAGAATTCGAAGAAGATGTATTCTCCGGTGATGTAAAATACCACCTCGGTTCTTCTAAAAAAATAACAACAGCAAACGGCGAAGAAGTCAGAATCAACCTGACTCCCAATCCGTCACACCTGGAAACTGTAGCAGCCCTTGTAGAAGGAATCTGCAGAGCTAAGGTGGATAATGTTTACAAAGACGATTACTCCAAAGTTTTACCGATCGTCATCCACGGAGACGGCGCGATTGCCGGACAGGGTATCGTTTATGAAATCGCACAGATGATGAATCTGGAAGGTTACAAAACAGGCGGAACAGTGCACATCGTGGTCAACAATCAGGTGTCTTTCACTACCAATTATCTGGATGCAAGATCTTCTGTATACTGTACAGATATTGCAAAAGTGACAGATTCTCCGGTGATGCATATCAATGCGGATGATGTAGAAGCTGTAGTACACGCCATCAGATTTGCTGCAGATTTCCGTGCGAAATTTGGTAAAGATGTATATATTGACCTACTTGGTTATAGAAAATACGGACACAACGAAGGTGACGAGCCAAGATTTACACAGCCAAATCTTTATAAATTAATCTCAAAACATCAGAATCCAAGAGAGATCTACAAAGAGCTTCTGATTAAGGAAAATGTGGTTTCTGATGACGTTTTGAAAAAAATGGAGCAGGAATTCAAGGCGTTGCTTGATGAGAATTTTGACGCATCGAAAGAAATCGAAAGAAATACGATGGATGTCTTTATGAAAGATGACTGGGTAGATTTTCCACTTGGGACCAAAGGTGCCGTTGCCAATGCCAACGTAGATACAACCTATGATCTGGAAAAACTGAAGGAACTGGCAGTTAAGATCTCTACACTTCCTGCAGACAAAAAATTTATTAATAAAATCACCCGTCTTTTCGAAAACAGAGTGAAGATGGTAGAAGCCAATTCTTTGGATTGGGCGGCAGGAGAGTTGTTGGCTTATGCCACACTTCTTACGGAGGGTTACAATGTGAGACTTTCCGGAGAAGATGTGGAAAGAGGAACATTCTCCCACCGTCACGCCGTCGTAAAGACTGAAGATACAGAAGAAGAATACATCCCGTTAAGACAAATCACAGATCAGAGATTTGATGTGTACAACTCACATCTGTCAGAATATGGTGTACTTGGTTTTGATTACGGCTATGCAATGGCAGCGCCTAAAACCCTGACGATTTGGGAAGCGCAGTTCGGAGATTTTACCAATGGTGCTCAGATTATTGTTGACCAGTATTTGGTTGCTGCAGAGGAAAAATGGAAGATTCAGGACGGTTTGGTAATGATGTTGCCTCACGGATCTGAAGGTCAGGGTGCAGAACACTCTTCTGCAAGACTCGAGAGATTCCTGACACTTTCTGCGAATGAAAATATCATTGTAGCAAACATTACTTCACCAGCAAATTATTTCCACCTGTTGAGAAGACAGATGAAATTCGGATTCAGAAAACCGTTGGTAATTATGACTCCTAAATCATTGTTGAGACATCCAAAGGTAGTTTCTCCGTTAGAAGATCTTGCAACAGGAAGTTTCCAGCCAATTTTGGACGATCCAACAGCTGACCCTGCAAAAGTGGAAAGACTGGTGCTTTGTACCGGTAAATTATATTATGATTTGCTTGCTAAAAAAGAAGAATTGAATGATGATAAAGTAGCTTTGGTAAGACTGGAGCAGGTTTATCCGTTGAACTTCGAAAAAATCAATGCTATCTTTGATAAATATAATAACAAAAAAGATCTGATCTGGGCTCAGGAAGAACCGGAAAATATGGGTGCATGGAGTTTTATTTTAAGAAATTTCCGTGATACCAATATCCAGCTGATCTCTCCGGTAGCCAGCGGTACGCCAGCGCCAGGTAGTCACAAGATGTTTGAGAAAAACCAGACCAGGATCATCAATGCTGTTTTTCAGTGTAATGATGAACCGGCGAAAAGACCGGTTACAGCTTAATAAAATTAATAAACTATAAAGAATAACAGTCTTCACGGATTGTTCTGAAATTAAAAACAAAAAAGAGTATGTCAATATTAGAAATGAAAGTTCCTTCACCGGGAGAATCTATCACAGAAGTAGAAATTGCGACTTGGCTTGTTCAAGATGGTGATTACGTAGAAAAAGATCAGCCTATTGCAGAAGTAGATTCTGACAAGGCCACTTTGGAACTTCCTGCTGAGCAGAGTGGTATCATCACTTTGAAAGCTGAAGAAGGTGAAGTAGTTCAGGTAGGCCAGGTGGTTTGCCTTATTGATGTGGATGCTGCAAAACCAGATGGTGGCGCTGCTCCAGCTGCAGAAAAACCTAAAGAAGAAGTCAAAGAAGAGCCTAAAGCTGAGGTTAAAAAAGAAGAGCCGGCGCCTGCTCCAAAAGCAGAAGCTGCAAAAACTGAAACTTATGCTGCGCAGACGCCTTCTCCTGCTGCCAAGAAAATTCTTGATGAAAAAGGAATTTCTCCAAGTCAGGTAAGCGGTTCTGGCAGAGATGGCAGAATTACCAAAGATGATGCTGCTACAGCTTCCGTTCCTGCAATGGGAAGTGCTCCGGCAGGTGGAAACAGAGGTCAGGCGACCACGAAATTATCTGTTTTAAGAAGAAAAATCGCAGCAAGATTGGTTTCTGTTAAAAACGAAACAGCAATGCTGACGACTTTCAATGAAGTTGACATGTCTGAGATCTTCAGAATCAGAAAACAGTACAAAGAAGAATTCGCTGCTAAACACGGCATCGGACTTGGGTTTATGTCTTTCTTTACGAAGGCAGTAACCAGAGCATTGAAATTATATCCTGACGTGAACGCGTCTATTGACGGCGATTTCAAAACCAATTATGAATTTGCTGATATCTCTATCGCGGTTTCAGGGCCAAAAGGTTTGATGGTTCCGGTTCTTAGAAATGCAGAAAATATGTCTTTAAGAGGTGTTGAAGCCAACATCAAAGACCTTGCAGTGAAAGTAAGAGACGGAAAAATCAGTGTAGACGAAATGACCGGTGGGACATTCACCATCACAAATGGCGGAACTTTCGGCTCTATGATGTCCACACCAATCATCAACCCGCCGCAATCTGCAATCTTGGGAATGCACAACATTTTGCAAAGACCAATGGCGATAGACGGCCAGGTCGTGATTCGTCCAATGATGTACGTTGCATTGTCTTACGACCACAGAATCATCGACGGAAAAGAATCAGTAGGCTTCCTGGTAGCCGTGAAAGAAGCAATCGACAATCCAGTAGAATTCCTAATGGATGGCGACGAAAGAAAAGCTTTGGAATTGTAAATAATTTCAAATCTAAAATATAACGAAGAGAGCAATTTTTGCTCTCTTTTTTTTGATGTAATTATTATTTGGGCAGCTTTTCCGCCTTTCGCTCCCAAACCTAACGAAGTGGTTCGAAGAAGTCAATCTTTTCTGCCTGACGATTTCTGTTTAATTAGAACATTAGTTTCAGCAAAAAAGGATTTCCGCTCAAGTCGGGCTGCGCTTCGCAATGGTGAACCTTTGTCTTTTAAATTGAAGGTTTGCTATAAAAACACAACCATTTCATTCTGAAAGAATCTAAACTTTGCTGTCGAGATTGACTTCGTTGAACAACGTCGTTAGGTTTCCTATCCTGTGACCTCTAATGCTTCATTAGTATTTTCAAAATTTAAATCAACAAAAATCCCAATCGCAGGAAAGGCCGATGAATACGTGAAGATGCCTCAACGGAGTGAATCACCGGCTCAACGTAATGAATCAATGCCTCATCGTAGTGGATCACCGGCTCAACGTAATGAATCATCGGCTCATTGTAATGAATCACTGACTCAACATAATGAATCAACGACACAACGTAATGAATCACATACCAATAGAAATTAATCATCGGCATAACGAAATGAGTCACAGAAACTCCGTAGTGAATCAAGGACTTGTAGAAATATAATTACGTCACTTTGATAAGTTTTACGCCTTTGTGAACATTAAAAATGTTTTCAATATTAATAAAAAATATTTGCGCTCTTTGCGTTTAAATCGTCTCCAAAAGCAAGTAACAATTATTGCAAAACCATTTCCAAAATTCACAATTAATCCTTACTTTTGAGCAATGGAAAATTTCATCGTATCCGCACGCAAATACCGTCCACAAGAGTTTGATACTGTTGTTGGCCAATCGCACGTTACCGATACTTTGGAACACGCCATCGACGAAAGCCAACTCGCGCAGGCATTGCTTTTCTGTGGACCGAGAGGTGTCGGTAAAACAACATGTGCCAGAATTCTCGCCCGGAAAATCAATGAAAAATCAGGTGCCGCAGATGATGACGGTTTCGCATTCAACATTTATGAATTAGATGCAGCGTCCAACAACTCTGTTGATGATATCCGAGAACTGATAGACCAGGTTAGATTTGCACCTCAGGTTGGAAAGTATAAAGTTTATATCATCGATGAGGTTCATATGTTGTCCCAGGCTGCTTTCAACGCCTTCCTGAAAACTTTGGAAGAACCGCCAGCGCACGCTATTTTCATTTTAGCAACGACTGAGAAACACAAAATCATTCCGACGATTCTTTCCAGATGTCAAATTTACGATTTCAAAAGAATCACAATTGAGGATATTCAGGAGCATTTGAAAAAAATTGCTGAGAAGGAAAACATCACTTACGAAGACGATGCGCTTTACCTGATTGCTCAAAAAGCGGATGGAGCTTTGAGAGATGCTTTATCGATTTTTGACAGATTAAGTACATTTTCCCAGAAAAATATTACGCTGGAAAAAGCGGCGGAAGTTCTTAATATTCTGGATTACGATCAGTATTTGAAAATTGCTGATTTGGCTAAAGAAAATGATATTCCAGGTGTTTTGACCGCATTTGACGAGATCGTTAAAAAAGGTTTTGATCCGCATATTTTCATTGCCGGATTGGGCAATCATTTCCGCGACCTGATGATGGCTCAGAATCCAAAAACCCTGAACCTGATAGAAGTTGGCGAGAAAACAAAATCCAAGTTTGGCGAACAGTCCCAAAAATGGAAAGCTCAGGAATTAGTGGATGGCATCGAAATCTGTAATTTCGCCGACATCAATTACAAAAATTCCAAAAACCCAAGGCTGACGGTTGAGATTGCGTTGATGCAATTATCTAGTCTGACAGCAGGTTTGGAAGCTAAAAAAAAAAGTTCTTAATATTAGCGCCACTACTCGAAGCTAATCTCATACAAGATTCCGGTACAAAGATTCCAGATTCAAAATCAGAATCAAAAATACCCACAACCAACAACAATGCTGCCCTGAGCGGAGTAGATGGGCAACAGCCGACAAAAGTATCTTTTGAAGAGCCAAAAAAAGTGATTACGAAAGCGTCTGAACCCATAGCAAGAACATCGTCCAATTCCCAGTTCAGCATCAAGGCCGCTTTGATAAAAAAGGAAGAAGTCAAGAAAGATGAGTTTTCTGAGATCAAAGATGAAAATCTGCCTTCAAATCATTTCTCTCAGACTGATGTCGATACCGAATGGAATATCTTTTTGCGAGATCTGGCAAAGACGAATACTTTCGTTTTCAACGCGATCAGCAGTTTCAAATTGGAAAAGACCGATGAGCATCAGATTACGGTGAGATATTCTTCATCTACAGCAAAGGCAGAATTTGACAGGCTAAGTATAGAATTTTTCAACCATTTCCGGCACAAAGTCAACAATTTTAAAATCGAAGTGGAGTACATTACCGATATGACGATCAAAAAAGAAGTCATGACAAAAAGGAAAATGTTTGAAAAGTTTGTAGAAATCAATCCTCTTCTGAAAGATTTGGATGATCTGATGCGCTTCGACCTGACTTAGAACCTTTATCATTTACAGGGTTTTTCGCATTTTCTTCAGCAATATCGGCCTGCCTCTTTTTGATAAAATCTATTGGCCGGACGCCATTGATCTCGGTAAAAAGATTGGAAAAATTGGTTCTGGACGCTATCCCGCATTTATCAGCAAGAGATTCGATCTTATAGGTGAGAAAAACCTTGTCTGTGTACAGCTTGTGGGTGATGTATTTGATGCGCAACTCTGCCAGATAACGGTTGAAGTTGACGCCTTTATGCTCATTAATGACTTGCGAGAGATATGTGGAGTTGGAATTCAGCTTTTGCGCGAGTTTCTGAATGGTGATGCCGTGTTCTGTGAATCCAAGGCTCTCTTCAAAGCATTTCAATTTTCCGAGAATCTCCTTTACCATTTTTTTATTAAGCGGGCACTTATCTTCCTCTTTATGGCATTCCGGCTCTGCCTGCGGTAATTTGTACAGGCTATCCAAAATTTTTGCCTCTAGAAGGTGATAATTCATTTTGCTCTTACGCTCGGTCTTATCTTTAATAATGAGCAAAATGATCAGTATCGCAGCCAGCATCGTAAGGCTAATCACCAGCCAGAGCAGAATTGTGCTGTTTCTTTTCAGGCTTTCAGTTTTGTTCTCGAGGTTGGAAGTGTTGATTTCCCGATGAAGCGTGGACGAGAGGTACGCAAAATCCTGAGTGATATTTTTGTTGGCCTTGAGAAGTTGTTTTATGTAAAACGACTCTTTGTCTATATCTTTTTTATTTCTGTAATAATTGATGATCAATTCATAACTTTCCAGCAATTCCGGAAAAAGAAAGCCGTGCTTCTCAAAAATCGAATCTATTTTCTCAAAATTCACAATTGCATCTTCGTGTCTTTGCAAGGCAAGCAGCGTTTTTCCGATGTATAAGTAGGAGATTGAAGTCCGTGCAAAGTCGCCACTATTCATCATCGGCGACAATGATTTCTGGAGCGTTTCCAGAGCTTCTTCATAATTTTTATTTTGATATTGCTGGATGCCTTTTTCTTTAAGAAAATAGCCCAGCTCCTGACTAAAACCTTTTTCGTTTTTGATTTCAGCAAAGCTCAGCGGGATCAGTTGTTCGTTCTGTTCATTATTTCCCAGTTTTCTGTGGCAGATAATCATCTGATGAAGGCTGCTGAAGTAGGCTTTTTTATAGTTAAAAACAGTTTCCGAGTCGGATCCGGACGGTTTATGTTGGAAATAGTGGTTGACTTCCTCGTAGTTTTGTAAAGCAGTATCATAATATCCGAGATAGCTGTTGATATTTCCCAGATTATAGAGAATTTCTTTCTTTAGGTACTCATTCTTTGTCTTTTCAGAATAATGGTAAGCTTTCAGCAATTCATCCAGCGTGGCTCTGTACTGTTTGAAATGAAAGTAATAAATAGTCGCTTTTCCAAGATAAGCATCCGAAATTATATCGTTGTTTTTCGTTTTCAAAGCTGACGAGATGGCGCTATCTGCATATTTTAATTTGTCAGAAGGCAGCAGCGTTTTAGCTGCATATTTTTTGTAAAGTAGTGTGAGTTGTCTGTAGTTGTTGTTCAGTTTTGCAACTTTCAGAGCGTATTGCTGTGCTGATTCCCGGGAAACAGCCTCTTTTTTCGGAATAGATTCGCTGGGTTTTTTTTGAATTTGACCATTCTGCGCAGGATTTTTCTGTGCAGAGAAGCACAGGAAAAATAAGTTCGCAATGATGAAACAGAGATTTTTCATATCGCAGAATGAGTTTTCAGTTATTTGGTTTTCTCAAAAATAAGAATAATTACTTTAACCATTTTATAATTTTTTGGTATTTAATTAAAATATCCAATTAACGATAATTGTTTGATTTACATATTTAAATATCATTCAGAATAATGCAATCGTAATAATATTCGTGTACTTATGTGGAAATGAGCACATCAAAATCTTTGCTGAATACATTATCTCATCTAAATTTGAGAAGAGAGTTTTGGCTATTCAACAATAACAACAATTACTGTAACGGTAATAGTAATAATTGTCGGGAACAGCAATTCAAAACTTGATAAACTCAAAAAACATAATTATGAAAAAATTCAAAGAACAATTAGTCATCTTCATTACTCTTATTGGCACATCTATCCTCTACGCACAGGTAGGAATCAACACGTCGGATCCCAAATCTATTCTGGACGTCAACGGCAATGTCAAAATCAGGACAGTTCCCGCACTGGCATCTCTCACCAGCAGTCAAACGATTCTTGTCCGGGACAATTCCGTTGCTGGAGATAATGAGATCAAAGAAATCAATTCCGATTTTTTGGTTACTGGCAATGCAAATGCCTACTATGCCAGCAAAAGCGGCGCCTGGTCATTGTTGGATCTAGGACTCGGAAATTCCTGGTACAAAGTAAATCTAACAGGTTCCGCAAACACAAAATTGGGCAACGCGGCCCATTTCACAGCCGGTGTTTATACTGCACCTCAGGCCGGAGTCTATGCTGTAGATTATGAATTTCAACTGGCGGCTGGTGTAGATTTGGAAGTTTTAGGCGGCAAAAAGTTGGGGATTTTAAAAAACGGAACTACAGTTTGGGACGAAAAACTGTTTGATGCGGTCCGCGTCCAGATTTTGACGGTCACACTCGCTGCTGTTCCCGTAACTTCTACCAAAATGACTTCTCTGGTACAGCTTGGAGCTGGTGATACTCTCACTTTTGCCGTCAATACATCGGGTATTCTGCCGATAAATCTCGGCGTCCTTACCAATGGAAAAGTCAGTCTTTATATCTATAAAATTTCGAATTAATCCAGACCTATCATAAATAGTCACGGATTACAAGTGATGAACCTTCATTTTTTCAGGGCAGGATTGAATCCTGCTCTTTTATATTTTATGAAAACGCGTCGTATTTAATTATAAATTTGCCAGTAAGCTTATCTTACAATAGAAATAACCAAATGAGATGTAATGAAATCGTATGTGAAGTTTTCGTAAGAGTAAAGAATCATCAGCATAACTATTCAAATGAAAAAATTATTATCCCTCATCATCTTGAGTTTTGGATTTTCTATCTACGCTCAGACGGCAATCACTGAAAAGCAGATTTTCGCAGCGATGGACGCTCAGGCGGAATTATTTTTGAAAGCGTCAAAAGCAAATTCTTTTTCTGTAGGAATCGTGAAAAACGGCAAAACCTACACCAGGCATTACGGGGAAATTGATAAAGGCAAAGGAAATAAAGCCACTGATTCTACACTTTTCGAAGTGGCATCCATTACCAAATTGTTTACCGGAACGCTGATGGCTAAAGCTTTATTGGATGGAAAAATAAGTTTGGATGATGATATCAGAAAATATATCACAGGCTCTTATCCCAACCTTCAATTTAATGGGAAGCCTGTTACGATTAGAGATTTAGTTTCATTGAAATCAGGTTTTAATAAAGATTTGCCGGACAGAAGTGAAGTCCTCAAAATCAGAAATGACAGCACCGCTTTCAAAGTTGAAAAACTGGAAAAAGCTTATACGAAAGAACAATTTTTTAAAGATCTGAAAGCAATTAAAGTGGAAACCAAGCCCGGAACAGTTTACAATTACAACAACGGGACAGTACAGCTGGCGGCTCATATTCTGGAAAATGTTTACGGGAGAAGTTATGAATATTTGCTGAAGGAAAATATCTTAAAACCTTTAAAACTAAATCACACAAAGCTTCACCTCAACCAAAATGAATTTATAGCAAATGGTTATGACGGAAAAGGCGTTCTAATGCCATTTCTGCCATACTCACTTTGGGGTTCTCAAGGTTATTTGAAATCGACATTAACTGATTTAACGACATTTTTGAAATTTCAATTGGATCAAAAAAATCCGCTCGTTCAGGAGTCACAAAGAGATTTACTCAACAATAAAAACTATTGGAACGCCTATTTTTGGGATGAAATCACCGTCAATCACAACGGCCGAAATGCCAGAAAGCACGGTGGCGCATTTGGAACGCAAAACTTATTCTGGGTTTTCCCGGATTACAACATCGGTATTTCTGTGATTACAAATCAGGGCGGAGAGAATACTTACGGACAATTGTATGATGCAGTTCAAAATTTAGTAGACGATCTCAAGCCGTTCGGTCAAAAATTAATTGGCAGAGAAATCGAAAAAAAATCGTTCGAAAATATTGATTCCGGAATTGCTTACTACAAAGAACTCAAGAAAAATAAACCGGATGCCTATAATTTTTCAGACGATTCAGAGCTCAATAAACTAGGTTATCAACTGATGAGAAGTGGGAGAGTTGCATCTGCCATCGAACTATTTCAACTTTACGTTTCCGAATTTCCAAACTCAGCAAATCCTTACGACAGTCTGGCAGAAGCCTATTTTAATAACAAAGAATATGCGCTTTCCAAAAAGAATTATCAGAAATCTTTGGAGCTGAATCCTGACAACGGCAATGCAAAAGAAATGCTTTTAAAAATCGAAAATGAAACAAAATCGAAGTAGGATGATTCGAATGAATAGTAAAACATATATCAGTTATTGAAAATTATTCAGTTGATAATAGTTACTGTTTCACTTTAATTTATATATTTGTTCGAGATTTTGATGATAATAATCCAAATCTATTAACCAAATAAAGCTGAAAAGCCTTCCCGCAAGGCATTTACAAATGGAATCAAAACAATTTCCATATCTTTCTTCTAATGCATCTGCCAATTATTTTGGTGGATCATTTAGCTTTTTTGGATCTTATTATAGAAATTTCAGAACCTATTACCGATTTTATTGGTTTAGCTAAAGAATTTCTTTCTCAAAAATACACGGAGCCTGTTAACCTTCCGTAACTCTTTTAAAGTTTTTAAACGTTTTTTTTTGGAAAAGAATTATAAATCAACATTTATAACAGCATTGCTGTTGCATTAATTTAAAATATATAAAATTAAAAATATGAACCTAAACGAATTGAAGAACGACTGGATAAACGACTTCGCAAATCCAATGATCATTGCAGGACCCTGCAGCGCAGAAAGTGAATCCCAAATGCTGGAAACCGCCAGAAGGCTTAAAGAAAGCGGTGCCGAGATCTCGGCTTTCCGCGCCGGAATCTGGAAACCAAGAACAAAACCAAACGGTTTCGAAGGCGTAGGCGTAATCGGTCTCAACTGGCTCAAAAAAGTAAAAGAGGAATACGGTTTCAAAACTGCAACAGAAGTAGCAAACGCACACCACGTTTTCGCAGCCCTGGAAGCAGATGTTGATATCCTTTGGATTGGGGCTCGTTCTACGGTGAATCCGTTTACAGTTCAGGAGATTGCTCAGGCACTGAGAGGAACAAACAAACCGATTTTGGTAAAGAATCCCGTAAATCCGGATTTAGCGCTCTGGATTGGCGCTTTGGAAAGATTGTTGGGTCAGGGAATCGAAAATGTTGGGGCAATTCACAGAGGATTTTCAACTTACCAAAAAACAAAGTACAGAAATATCCCCAACTGGCAGATCGCTCTGGATTTCAAAAATCAATTCCCGAATATCCCTTTATTCATCGATCCTTCGCACATTTGTGGAAATAGAACAGGCCTTGCCGGCGTGGCACAGGAAGCGTTCAACGTTGGTTACCAAGGTGCGATTATAGAAAGTCACGAAGATCCGGACAACGCGTGGAGCGATGCTTCCCAGCAGATAACGCCGGAAGTTTTGGCAGAAATGATCGGTAATCTTCAGATCCGAAATTCCGGAATCTCCGGCTACGAGGACGAGATGGGAAAACACAGAACTCTGATCAGCGATATGGATTTTCAGTTGATAGAATTGCTGTCCCAAAGAATGAAAATTTCTGAAAAAATCGGAACCCTTAAAAAAGAGAACAACATCGCCATCTTCCAGCCGGAACGTTGGAAAGTGATCACAGAATATGCCAACCAAAAAGCCAGCGAAACAGGAATGTCTCAGGAATTCATCGAGAAAGTTTTCAAAGCAATTCACGAAGAAAGCATCGAGGTTCAGAACGGAATTATGATAGACAAATAACTTGTCAGTCTGAGGTCTCGAAGACCTGAGTTAAATTTGGGCAGCTATTTGACTTTGTCGAAAGCTATTGTACAATTTTTTATGGCAGCTTTTCCGCCTTCCACTCCCAATCTTTTTTGCAGACGATTGCAGTCTAATGACAACGTGAGTCAAAGCAAAAAAGGATTTCCGTTCAAGTCGGGCTGCAGATTCTACACTAAAACAAGTTTTGTCATCAAAACAAACAACCCTTTCAGATTTCAAACTCTGAAAGGGTTTTTATTTGTAAACACGATAAAAGCTTTAACTTTGTAAAATATATTAAAATCTATTTTTTGAAAGGCATCATCATCAAATCTACAGGAAGCTGGTATCAGGTTTTGGAAGAAACCTCGAAAACGGTCTACGAAGCCAGAATCCGCGGCAAATTTAAGCTGATAAAAACCCGACTTACCAATCCGCTGGCAGTAGGAGACGAAGTAGAGTTCTCTCTAGAACAGGATGATGTGGCGTGGATCACAAAGATCTTCCCAAGAAAGAATTATCTCATCAGAAAATCGGTCAACCTTTCAAAAGAGGCGCACATCATCGCTTCCAACGTGACTGTGGCGTGTTTTATTTATACCCTGAAATTCCCCGAAACTTCTCTGGGATTTCTAGACCGATTTTTGGCATGTTGCGAAGCCTACAATATTCCGACTTTAATATTATTCAATAAAATGGATACTTTGAATGACGAAGAGAAAGAAATCGTAGAGAATATCGAAGCTATGTATCAGAATATCGGCTACGACACTTTGAATATTTCTTCTTACACAAAACTGAATCTCAATTTTCTTATTGATAAAATAAAAGATAAGACGTCTGTGTTTTTCGGGCATTCCGGTTGCGGAAAGTCGACATTGGTGAATGCGATGCAGCCTGATCTTCACATCAGAACTGGCGAGATCTCAGAATCGCAGCTTAAAGGAAAGCATACGACCACCTTCGCTCAGATGCACTTTTGGGATTTTGGAGGATCTGTGATAGATACACCCGGCGTGCGTGAGTTTGCAATGATAGACGTCCAGAAGGAAGAGATACAGCATTATTTTCCTGAGATTTTCAAAGCGGGAAGAAACTGCAAATACCATAATTGTATGCATATTAATGAACCGAAATGCGCTGTTCTGAACGCATTGGAAATCGGCGAAATAGAAGAGACCAGATACATTACCTATCTCAAACTGATGGAAGAGGCAGAAGAGATGAATCAAATCTAAAAATAAAAAAGTCCTGAAATATCAGGACTTTTAACTTTATATGTAATTGGAATTTAAAATTTCCAACCTAATGTCACAAAGAAATTACTTCTCGTGTTTTTAACTTTCGAAACAGCGAAAGCTTCACCGTTCACGTCGTAGCCACCATTGAAATAGCCTGTATTTTTATCAACATTTCCCTGTAAAAATGGACTGCTATATTCCGACGTTATATTCTGATAAGACGCATCAATATAAAATGCCTGGAAATCATATCCTAAACCTGCTCCGAATGTATTTCGCTTACCAACAAGTAAATTAGAATAAGATTGGTTTGACGCTGAGCCGTTGTCATTATAGCTTAACAAAGACAAATTGTCTATATTATTTCCTTGATAAGCATATCCACCTCTCAATCGGAAAGCTGCGATTCTATATTCTGCGCCAACTCGAACTTCCGAAGAATTCTTATATGAATCACTGAAGAAATCATTCAATTCCTGTTCAGTTTCTGTCACAACATCATATTTTGGTTTAGTAATTCCCTGAATGAAATCTACATTCAATGCGAAATTTTTACTTGGAACGAACGCTGCACTTAAAGTCGCTTTCATCGGCGTAACCAATCTTCTGTCTCCTCCACCTAATTCATCACTATTGGTGCCGAAATAATACTGGTTGAAAACCCTGTCAATGCTCCACCAGGTAGGAGATTCCAATGCAGCACCAACCCGGAATTGATTACCCAATTTTGCAATCATACCGATATTGGCAGAAAATCCGTCAGAATGTTCTTCGTAAGGAGTGTACTGTTTATTATAATCCAAAGAGGTTTGATCATCATCCGAATAGAAACCCGCAGTATCATATTGTCGCAGGAAAGAATTATGAAAATTAAGTCCAGCACCAAAATAGAGTTGATTGTCATAATTAGCTCCAACAGCAAAATTCATCTTGGATTGATCGCCTTCTCTGTTGTAAGCATGACCTAAAAATCTGTAGTTAATAACTTTATCAGGAAATGAAAAATTATCCACTATTTTAATATTATCGTTTCCCGCAGATTCGGAATAATTTTCCAATGACTGCGAAGCATAATTGATTCCGATATTCACAAACTTCCACTTGGAACCAGTATCGCCGAGATTGATTGTCAAAACACCACCAGTATTACTAATGTCGGTGTTGTTGATCTTATAATTTAGAGATTTACCTAAAAGCGAAGTCGTGTTTTTATTACTGTTGACACCAAGTGTTAAATTAAGATCATTGGTAATGAAAACGCCTATCCCAGCTGGATTTACATTGGCTGAAGAAATATCGCCTCCCAATGCACCGATGGATCCCGCCATCGCATTATACTTTGCCGTTCCATTAATTGGATTTCCTGAATAAACATCAGCTGTATTCGTAATTACCGAGATATCCTGAGCTTGCAGATAAACAAATGAAACAGGAATACTAAGCAGTAATAGGGTCTTTTTGATCATTTTTATAAGAAATGTATTTTGTAATTAAAGTTTATCTTCTTCCGCCACCGCCGGATCTCATACCGCCGCCGCCAGAAGAACCACCTGATCTCATACCACCACCTGAGTTGAAGCCACCAGAGTTACCTCCGGATCTTGATGGTGAAGAATAGCTGTCGTTTCTGAATCCACCGTTATTTGGAGACGTTCTGATTCCACCGTTATTAGGATAGGACTGCGTTCTTGTACCGCCATTGTTTGGATAAGTCTGTCTGATGTTACCGGAGTTTCTGATACCGTTGTTATTCGGATAATTTCTGATACCACTGTTGGAAGTTCTAATACCGTTATTAGAATTTCTGATACCGCTGTTAGATTGATTTCTGGTTCCGTTGTTCAGATAGTTGTTGGCCTGACTTCTGAAACCGTTGTTATTTTGTCGGATTCCGGCAGTACTGTTGATGCCGCTAAAACGATTGCTGCTTCTGTTGCCAGATCTGTTTTGGGAAATCATCCCGCTCAACCTTCCGTTGGAGCCAGATCTGTTATAATTAATGTAGGTATTGCCGCCATAGAAATTGTTTCCATAGTATCCACCGTAGCCATAACCCCAGAACGGATCATAAAATCCTCCGCCCCAGCCCCAAGGCGAGTAGAAAGAGTTACCCCAGCCAAAGCCCATTCCCCAGCCGAAAGAGTTGAAAGGACTGTTCCATCCATACATACCGTAGCCAGGATATCCCCAGCCACCGAAGCCACCGTAACCAAATCCCATTCCCCAGCCACCATAGCCCCAGTTGTTGAAGCTGGTATAATTGGTTTCAGTTCCTGCATATGAACCCCAGTCTGAATCGTTTGTCAGTGCGTAACGGTTCTGCTGATCCTGGATATTCTGCTGGTTATTATCATAAATACTAGGATAAGTGTCCTGATAATTATAATAGTTGTCGACCTGATTTCCCGTAGAGTAAGACCCTGCCGGAAGCGAATCCTTGTTCGGGTCATAATATACGCCGTCAGTTTCTGAGTAGCCTCCGGTGTAGATTACACAGGAAGACAGCAGGGAACTGCTGGCAATCAGGATCAAAGCTTTTGATTTGATCAGATTATAAAAGTGAGTAATGTTTATATTTTTCATTTTATGAGAAGTATTAAGTTTGCTATATTTGTATTCTTAAATAAGACCAAATTTTGTACCAGTAAATTAATTACAAAGCAGCGTAAAATTAGGCTTTTTATTTAGATTAAGGAAAGTTAAAAAAGTTAAAAACAGTTTAAAAAAATTATGGCAAAATTAACATCAAGAGCAGAAGATTATAGCAAATGGTATAATGAATTGGTTGTTAAAGCGGATTTAGCAGAGAACTCAAGCGTAAGAGGCTGTATGGTGATAAAACCCTATGGCTACGCAATTTGGGAAAAAATGCGTGACGAAATGGACAAAAAGTTCAAAGAGACAGGTCATCAAAACGCTTATTTCCCCTTATTCGTTCCCAAAAGCTTGTTCGAAGCAGAAGAAAAAAATGCTGAAGGTTTTGCCAAAGAATGCGCCGTTGTCACGCATTACAGACTGAAAACAGACCCAAACAATCCTAGCAAACTGATCGTAGATCCTGATGCAAAACTGGAAGAGGAATTGATTGTAAGACCTACCTCCGAAGCAATCATCTGGAGCACTTATAAAAACTGGATCCAGTCGTACAGAGATCTTCCAATATTAATTAATCAGTGGGCCAATGTCGTGCGATGGGAGATGAGAACCAGATTGTTCCTAAGAACGGCAGAATTCCTTTGGCAGGAAGGACACACCGCTCACGCCACAAGAGATGAGGCCGTGGAGGAAACTGAAAAGATGCTGGAAGTGTATGCTAAATTTGCAGAAGACTTTATGGCTATTCCGGTTTTCCGAGGGATCAAAACACCTTCAGAGAGATTCGCAGGAGCAGATGAAACTTATTGTATTGAAGCTTTGATGCAGGACGGAAAAGCGCTCCAGGCGGGAACATCTCACTTCCTAGGTCAAAGTTTTCCAAAAGCTTTTGATGTGAAATTTACCAATAAAGAAGGAAAGCAGGAATATCCATGGGCTTCCTCCTGGGGAACTTCCACAAGACTGATGGGCGCATTAATTATGACGCATTCCGATGATCTTGGATTGGTTCTGCCTCCTACGCTAGCACCGATTCAGGTTGTTATTGTTCCTATTTTTAAAGGAGAAGAGCAATTGGCTGAGATCAGTGAGGTTGCGTTAGATATTCAAAGTAAATTGAAAGCTAAAGGTATTTCTGTTAAATTTGATAATGATACTCAGAATAAACCAGGCTGGAAATTTGCAGAATATGAACTGAAAGGTGTGCCATTGAGAATTGCACTCGGACAGAGAGATCTCGAAAATAAGACAGTAGAGTTGGCAAGAAGAGATAATCTGACGAAAGAAACGGTATCCATCGAAGGTTTGGACGCTTACATCGAGGACTTACTTAAAACAATTCAAAAAGACATTTATAACAAAGCGCTCAAATTTAAAGAAGACAATATTACTAAAGTTGATTCTTACGAAGAGTTCAAATCTGTTCTTACAGAAAAGGGTGGATTTATCCTTGCACATTGGGACGGAACTGCCGAAGAGGAGGAGCAGATCAAGCAGGAAACAAAAGCAACCATCCGATGTATTCCTTTGAATAATGAGCAGGAAGAAGGTGTTTCTCTCATATCCGGGAAGCCGTCCTCGCAAAGAGTGGTGTTTGCAAAGGCATATTAAAATGTATCAATATATAATCCGGATATTTCTCCGGATTTTTTTTGATTAAGATATAAATAACTAACGTGGTATATTTTTAGTTATGATCAATTAATAATAACATATTGACTGCAGATTTTCATTGTCAAATTAATATAATAGCAAAATTATAAATTGAAGTTTATTTCTTTTTAGTTAAATTTTTATTAAAATTATTAATTATTGAAAATTGTGGATTAATATTTGTTAATATTACAACCATCAAACATAAAAAATAAACTACTATGTCTATTAATTTAATCGACCTTATTAAAGGTCAACTGGGACCAGCAACAGTGTCTCAAGCAGCCACTCAGCTAGGAGAAAGCGAGTCGGGAGTTTCAAAAGCGATTTCTGCATTATTACCAGCTGTGGTTGGTGGTTTTGCAAATAGCAATACACATTCAGAGCTTTTCAGCACCGTGAGAGACGCCGCATCGACTGGCGTTCTTTCGAACCTGTTGGGTAATCTTAGCGGAAGTGATTCTGTAATTTCAAAGATTCTAAGCCTCATTTTCGGTGATGGCGATAAGCTATCTGCAATTACAAATGCTGTTTCTTCTTATGCAGGTATCAAAACAGAATCTACCAATTCCTTGCTTAATCTTGTTACCGGTGCAACTGCTGGTACATTGGGTAAATATGCAGTAGACAACAATCTGAACGTATCATCATTCGGAAGTTTGCTTGGTGAGCAAAAAGGTGTTCTTTCATCGTTGTTACCAGCAGGATTCAGCTTGGCTGCTCTAGGCCTTGGAAACTGGTTTGGCTCTGTAGATGCAGAACCACTTAAAGTGAACACGCCTACAATGCCGGCAGCAGATATCAATCCTGTAACTCCGGTAACAGAGAAAGTCTTCACTTCTACAACGCCAAAAGTTGATGTCAACAGAAGTGGAAGCACACACGAAATCGTTTCTGGTAAATCTGAAGGTGGCAGCATCTGGAAATGGTTGTTACCATTGCTATTATTGTTGCTTCTTGGATGGTTTTTCTGGAAACAGTGCAACAAAAAAGTAGAGCCGGTACCAGTTGGAGCCGTTGATTCTACAGCAGTAGTTTCAGATTCTGCTGCACCTGCAAACGGTGACAGCGCCGTAGTCGTATCAAGAGAGACTACAGTGGTGACTTTGCCAAGCGGTAAAACTTTACAGGCTTACAAAGGCGGAATTGAAGATCAAATCGTAATGTTTTTAAAATCTGATGATTATAAAAATTCTACAGAGGCTACCCTGAAAGATAAATGGTTCAATTTTGATAATCTTAATTTTGAATTCGGTACGACTAAATTAACGCCTGAATCTCAAGTACAATTGGATAACTTGAAAATGATTCTTGCTGAATTTCCTGATGCTAAGGTAAAAATCGGTGCATACACAGATAAAAAAGGTGATGCTGCTGCAAACCTTAAATTATCAGGTGAAAGAGCCGCAGCTGTAAAATCTGCACTTCAGAGTGCTCAGGTAATCGATGCTGAAGGCTACGGTGCAAAATTTGCAACTGTTCCTGCAGAAGCGTCTGACAAACAAAGAGAGTCTGACAGAAAGACTTCTATCAGATTTACTAAGTAATTAATTGTAAAATAATAATAAACTGCCAACCCGTTTGGCAGTTTTTTTTGGTGTGTACTTGCAGGTTAAGTGCAGTATAACTATTTTTGTTAGTCTAATCTAACAATTCTAATCCTTTGGAACAGTCAAATCACAATACAGGCTGGAGAACCGAGAAAAGTTCTAATTCTCTGCACGAGGTTTTCTCCAGTGTCAATATTCCCAAAGACGGGAGTTTCAAGAAAAAGTTGCTGGCCTATATGGGTCCGGGCTTGCTGGTAGCAGTAGGTTATATGGATCCGGGAAACTGGGCGACTGACATCGCGGGTGGTGCCCAGTTTGGGTATACACTACTTTCAGTTATTTTAATTTCAAATCTGTTTGCTATTTTATTGCAGCATCTTTCGGTGAAGCTAGGTGTGGTAGCAGAACGGGATTTGGCGCAGGCGTGTAAAGACCATTTCCATCCGGCGGTCAATTTTGTACTTTGGATCTTTTGCGAAATTGCCATTGCAGCGTGTGATCTGGCAGAAGTAATTGGATCTGCCATTGCATTGAATTTATTATTTGGCATCCCGCTCAGTGTAGGGGTTGTCATCACTATTATTGATGTATTTTTAATTTTGTTCCTACAGGCCAAAGGATTCCGGTATATAGAAAGTATTGTCGGTGGCTTGATTTTTATCATTTTTGTCGCTTTCTTTTATGAAATTTTCCTGAGTAAGCCGGATATCTTTCCTCTACTTGAAGGTTTGATTCCTAAAAAAGAAATCATTACCAATCCGTCAATGCTGTACATTGCAATCGGGATTTTGGGCGCTACGGTAATGCCTCACAACCTCTATCTTCACAGCAGTATCGTACAGACGAGAAACTACCCGCGTACGACGGAAGGTAAAAAAGAAGCTTTAAAATTTGCAAGTCTTGACAGTGGAATTTCTCTAATGCTCGCTTTTGTGATCAATGCCGCAATACTGATTATCGCCGCAGCCACTTTCCATACCTCGGGTAACAAAGATGTGGCCGATATTAATGATGCCTATATGTTGCTGACGCCGCTATTGGGAACCACGCTGGCCAGTATTTTCTTCGGAATTGCATTACTGGCTTCCGGACAGAACTCTACTTTGACGGGAACGCTCGCAGGACAGATTGTGATGGAAGGTTTTCTGAATATCAGATTGAAACCCTGGATACGACGATTGATTACCAGAACTATTGCCATTATCCCGGCGCTGATTATTTCGATTATGTATGGAGAAAAAGGTACTGCTGAATTACTGGTTTTCAGTCAGGTCATACTTTCGATGCAACTCAGTTTTGCGGTAGTGCCGCTGGTGATGTTTACAAACAGCAAAGCTAAAATGGGCGAGTTTGCCAACAAAATGTGGCTGAAGATTCTGGCTTTTATAATCAGCGCAATTATAATAACACTTAACCTTTATCTGCTGAAGGAAACGTTCTTTGCATAAAAGTTTAAAACCTGATCAAGTAAAAAACCGTCAAGACAAAACTTGACGGTTTTTTAATATGAGTTGGAAGGCAAAACTTCCTATTTGCGAAGCGCGCCCCGGGCTGAACGGAGCTCTTTTTTCTAAAGAAAAAAAAGCGGGAGTGGAGCACGGAAAAAGGCGCCCAAAATATTCTAAATATCTTAGCCCAACTTCTTGGAATCTGCAACAAATTGCGCGAGACCAGAATCTGTCAGCGGGTGATTCAGCAGGTTCAAAATCGATGGTAGTGGGGAAGTGATCACATCTGCGCCCAATTTTGCACAGTTGATGATGTGCATCGGACTTCTGATGGATGCCGCGAGAATCTCGGTTTCGAAGTAATAGTTATCAAAAATAAGACGTATTTCTTCAATCAAATTGAGACCGTCTACAGAGATATCATCCAGCCTTCCAAGGAAAGGAGAGACGTAGGTTGCGCCCGCTTTTGCAGCCAAAAGTGCCTGTCCTGCGGAGAAAATAAGCGTACAGTTGGTTTTCACGCCTTTGTCGGAAAAATATTTAAGGGCTTTGATGCCGTCTTTGATCATTGGTATTTTCACAACAATTCTCTCGTGAAGCGCCGCTAATTCGTCGCCTTCTTTGATCATTTCTTCATAAGTTGTGGAAAGAACTTCTGCGGAAACATCGCCATCAGAGATGTTGCAAATGTCGATATAATGCTGATTGATGGCTGCTTTGCCAGAGATGCCTTCTTTTGCCATCAGTGACGGATTGGTGGTAACGCCATCCAGAATTCCGAGGTCCTGCGCTTCCTTGATCTGCTCGAGATTGGCGGTGTCGATAAAAAATTTCATTGAGATATATTTTAAGTTTTTTGTTTGATTCGCAAATATACATTTTTAGTTTGCTCTGTAAAAATGCAAAAAAAAAGAGCCCGAAGGCTCCTTTAGGATTATTTCAAGGCCGTTTCTTTTGCTTTGAATTCGTTGTATTTTGCAGTGTTCTGCGTGGTCTGGTACATACCTTTCAGTAGATTTACGACCTCTTTGTTGTTGGGATCTGCCTGATACATCTGCTCTGCGTAAGGAAGTGCTCTTTGGAAATTGCTTCTTCTGCGCTCCAGAACTTTGTTGGCAGCATCTATTTTTCCTGCTTTTTTCAGATTTCTGTATTCCTCAATCGTTTTGGCGTCATCTTCACCGATGATGGAGAAAACAAGGTTGTTGAGTGCATTTGGATATTTTGGATCCATTTCAACAAGCTTCTTATAAGTTGCTTCTGCATCTGCCTGTTTTGCAGGATCTTTGCTGTACATCACACCCAGATTGTAAAGGCTTTCCTTATCATTTGGGTTCTTAGCTATTTTGGCTTTCAGATTGTTAACAAACTCGTCTGTCTTTCCCGTTTTGAAGTAAGAATTACTTTGTACCTGAGACAGAGACTGATTATTCGGGAACTTTGCCAATCCTTCGGTGGCCACTTTTCCTGCTTCTTCAAATCTGTCCTGAGAAAATAGAAGAGATGCTAAAAGATCATACATTTCCTCCTGTTTGCTGGCCGTAGTTTCAGTTTTGAAGTCTGTATAACCAGCGCCGCCTGCTGTTTTCTTGTACAAATCGTAAGCTGCTTTGTCAAGCGTTTCTTTAGCTCCGGCTTTATTTTTTGCGGTGTAGATAGTTTCAACACCTGTGTAACCGGATTTGATTAAAGAATCTAAAATTTCTACAGCTTTTGCCTTGTTGTCTTTAGACTGCGCATAAGCAACCCCTGCGTAATAAAGGTAATTTTTGTCATCCTGACCGGCAGCTTTGAAAAGGTAATAAGTTTCTGCAAACTTGGCTCCGGCGACATCAAAATTTTTCTCATTGTAGCTTTTTGTAGCTACTTCATTGGCTTTTTGCAAAAGAGGATTGATGCCTTCTCTCAGTTTGTCGCCCAAAGATGGTGTGTATTTATCCTGTTTTAGAGATAGTCCTGCGCCATATTTCTCAGAAGCGTCTTTTCCTACGAAATAGACTTTGTTTTTTTCAGCATCTTTTCCTGTGTAGATTGGCTCTGTTCCAAGGGTTGCAATCTTGGCAAGATATTCTGCACCTTCTGTATTTTTTCCTGATTTCAGAAGCGATAAACCTTTTGCGTAATAATATTGCTCAAGAACGGAAGGCTCCAGCAAATATGTTTTTTCGCCAAAAATACCTTCTGCTTTTGATAGCTCTGAATTCGCAGTTGTAAGATCTCCTGAATCTACTGCTTTTACAGCGCTTGCAATTTCCTTTTTCTGAGCATTCATCAATGCTACGGAAAGAACTGCTAAACTTAAAATTAATCTTTTCATATGTTAATTTTTATTTTTTTTACTGTCATATGTAATCGCAGGCGATGTCATATGTTAATTTTTGATTTTATTCTTTGTCGTCTTCCGGCTCTTCGGAGTTTTCATTGTTATCAGAGGCTTCTTCATCTTCGATTTTTTTCAGTTCCTCTTCGTCTCCGATGTTGATTTGATTGTTACCTGTCTGAGGTTTCAGTTTGAATTCCGGATTGTTGCTGTCATTTTCTGCAACGTCAATACCTTCTTCGCCTTCTTCCTCAGCCACTTCTCTATCCATTTCGACTTTTGCAATTGCAGCAATTTCGTCGGTAGATTTTAAGTTGATGACTTTTACGCCCTGTGTATTTCTACCCATTACACGCATTTCGTTCATATTCATTCTGATGGCAACGCCGGATTTGTTGATGATCATCAATCCGTCTTCGTCCGTTACACTTTGAATGGCGATCAGGTTTCCGGTTTTCTCAGTGATGTTAAGTGTAATGACACCTTTTCCACCTCTGTTGGTAACACGGTAATCTTCTACAGCCGTTCTTTTTCCGTAACCTCTTTCTGATACTACCAAAACCGTATCATTTTCAAGATCATTTACAACAATCATTCCGATCACTTCGTCCTTATCCTCAAGAGAGATTCCCCGTACACCGATAGATCCTCTGCCGACAGCTCTTGCTTTCTCTTCAGGGAAACGGATACATTTTCCGTTTTTGGTGGCAATCATGATCTCAGAATTTCCATCTGTTAGTCTCGCACCCAATAAAGCATCATTATCACGGATTTCAATGGCATTTACACCATTAGTTCTTGGTCTGGAATAAGCTTCCAGTGAAGTTTTTTTGATGGTACCGTTTCTGGTAATCATCACTACATTCATCTGGTTGATATATTCCTGATTTTTAAGATCTTTGGTTCTGATATAAGCCTTGATCTTATCATCCGGTTCTATATTAATTAAGTTTTGGACGGCTCGTCCTTTCGAGGTTTTAGATCCTTCCGGTACTTCAAACACTCTTAGCCAGAAACATTTTCCTTTTTCTGTGAAAAAGAGAAGGTATTCGTGGTTGGTTGCAGTTACAATATATTCCAGGAAATCCTCGTCTCTTGTAGTGGCTGCTCTGTTTCCAACACCGCCTCTGGACTGTACTTTATATTCAGAAAGGAGTGTTCTTTTAATATAACCAGCGTGAGAAATGGTCAAAACAACTTTCTCATCCGGAATCATATCTTCAATAGAGAATTCGCCGCCTGTATAATCGATTTCTGAACGTCTTTCGTCGCCGTATTTTTCTTTGATTTCCTGAAGCTCTTCTTTAATGATCTGATAACGTCTTGGCTCATTCGTCAGAATATCCTCCAAATCAGCAATCATTGCCATTATCTCCTCGTATTCAGCACGGATCTTGTCCAATTCCATTCCCGTAAGACGAGCCAGACGAAGATCCAGAATTGCCTGAGCCTGAATCTCGGAAAGTTCGAATTCTTCAATCAAACCTTCCTTTGCAGCTGCAGGATTTGCACTGTGACGGATAATCGCAATCGCTCTGTCAAGAGAATCCTGAGTGCCGATTACTTTCATAAAGCCTTCAAGAATGTGCGCTCTTTCCTGTGCTTTTCTCAGTTCGTATTTTGTTCTTCTTACAATGATTTCGTGACGGTGATCTACGAAATGCAGGATCATGTCTTTCACATTCAGCTGTACAGGTCTTCCTTTAACCAAGGCAATGTTATTGACTGAAAAAGAAGTTTGTAGAGAAGTGTATTTATATAAAAGGTTTAATACGACATTGGGAATCGCGTCGTTCTTAAGTTCATAAACGATACGCATTCCGTTTCTGTCAGACTCGTCACGGATCTCATAGATTCCGGGAAGTTTATCATCTTTTACCAATTCAGCAGTTCTGGCAATCATTTCCGCTTTGTTGACCTGATAAGGAATTTCTGTTACGATGATCGCATTTCTATTTCCAATCTCTTCGAAGTTGATTTTCGCTCGCAGAACAATACGGCCTCTTCCCGTGTGGAAAGCATCGCGAACACCATCATAACCGTAAATAATTCCGCCCGTTGGGAAATCCGGCGCAATGATGTGCTTCATAAGCTCATCGATGGTAATTTCTTTATCATCAATGTAAGCGCAGATTGCATCTATACTTTCAGAAAGGTTGTGGGGCGCCATATTCGTAGCCATACCTACTGCAATTCCGGAAGCACCGTTTACCAAAAGACTTGGAATTCTGGTAGGAAGAACGGTTGGTTCTGTCATACTGTCATCAAAGTTATTTTGGAAATCAACGGTTTCTTTATCTAGATCAGCAAGGATTTCGTCTGATATTTTTTTAAGTCTGGCTTCCGTGTATCGCATTGCTGCAGGCGGATCGCCGTCCATAGAACCAAAGTTACCCTGGCCGTCTACCATCTGATAACGCAGACTCCAAGGCTGGGCCATTCTCACCATTGCATCATAAACCGAGCTGTCGCCGTGTGGGTGATATTTACCTAAAACGTCTCCAACAATTCTCGCAGATTTCAAGTGTTTTCTGTTAGAAAAGACATTCAGACCATACATACCGTAGAGCACTCTTCTGTGAACGGGTTTCAGCCCGTCTCTCACATCTGGCAAAGCTCTTGATACGATTACTGACATCGAGTAATCGATGTAAGAGGTTCTCATCTCGTCAACAATGTTGATCGGTATTAACCTTTCTCCTTCCTTTTGCATAAATATTTTTTAATTTATTGTAAATCAGAATATTAAAATACATTCTGATGCTTCAAATTTTTCTGTTTTTTATAACGCGCTAATTTACAAAAAAAATACGATTTTTGCATTCTGAATTTATCAACATCAATCATAAAAAAATATAAAAAATGAGCATCCTGAGTATCACATTTCACACAATCGAAAATAAAATTGAAGAATGGGACATTTATGTGGAAAGTGATCTGCATCAGATGGTAGAAAATCTTCTGGATGTAGAAAAATATATTCTTTCCGAAGTACGGTCTGATATGTTGGGCGAAGGGAAAAATACCAATTTGCTGTTGATTTTTGACAATGATAATATGAGAGATCAGTTTATGGAAAGCGAACTGGTGAATCTGGAGGAAAGAATCAATACAAGATTTGGAGAATATGTGATGGTATTTCCAACTTTTCTTGACCCGAAAAAGAAAAGATTTTAGTTGGCTCAATTTATTATAAGCACTTCGACTCCGCTCAGTGTGACATCTCTAACGCTTCCTTATCACATTGAGCGGAGTCGAAATGTTTTAGAATTGTCAGTCTGAGCGGAGTCGAAGACCATCAAGTTTATGTCTGATACTCTTGAAGACTTTTTATTGGTAGGAATAATTTTTGGAGTTACTTTGTAGCTCCTTTATTTTATAAATATGTTCGATAAACAACAGCGAAAACTTAAACGTTCTGCCAGATTAATTTCCGTTCTCAGCAAGTACAGATTCAAAGATATGATTGCCAGAATGGGCAAAAAGCCTGAAGAATTACCGCATTCAGATGAAATCATCTCCAAAGGCACCGTTTATGAAAGGATACGGCTGGTTTTGGAAGAGCTGGGACCGACTTTTGTGAAACTTGGGCAAACCTTCAGTAATCGTGAGGATTTGCTTCCGCCGGAACTGATTCAGGAGTTGCAAAAACTTCAGGATCGGGTAGAAGTTGTGAATATGAACGTTATTGAGATTCTGGAGAATGAATTTAATATTTTGGTGAATGATCATTTCTCTGAGATCGTAGCGAAACCTCTGGCGACGGCTTCTATTGCTCAGGTTTACAAAGCAACTTTGATTACTGGCGAAGAGGTTATTTTAAAGATCAAAAAGCCTGATGTTCTAAGTATTATCGAGGATGATTTGCTCTTAATAAAAGACTTAGTAAAACTCATTTCAACGTATTCTGAAATTGCTTCAAAATTAAATTTAAAACAAGCAATTGCTACTTTCGAAAAGTCTTTGCTTGAAGAAGTTTCATTGGTTAATGAACGAAATAATATCAAGCAGTTTGCTTTAAATTTTAAAAATAACAAGGAAACCTACGTTCCAATTGTTTACGACGAATTTTCGAATAATAATGTCCTTTGTATGGAGTTTATTGACGGAATCAAAGTCACGGACAAAATTGAACTTCTTAATCATAATATTAATCCAGTTGTAATTTCAGAAGTTGGTTTGAGGCTTTTTGTTTCTCAGATTTTGGATTACGGATTTTTCCACGCCGATCCGCACGCCGGAAATATTTTGGTAAAGAAAGATGGGAAAGTGGTCTTTATTGATTTTGGTGCAGTCGGGAAAATTCAGCCAAATGATAAAGAGATTCTTGAAAGTTTGATTGTTGCTTTCGTTGCTAAAAATTCTAACAAAATTGTAAGGTCTCTCAAGAAAATGGCCGTCAGTTATGAGATTCCTGATGACAGACGGTTTCAGAACGATGTTGAGGAAGTTCTGAATTTCGTTCACAGTACGTCACTCAAAAATATCGATCCGCATATTATCATTAATAAAATGAAAGACGTCCTCAAAGACAACAGGCTTTATATGCCCGATTATTTTTATCTTTTATTTAAAGGAATTGGTCTCATAGAAGGCGTTGGGCGAACTATCAATCCTGATTTGGATATTGTGAAAAGTCTTCATCCGTACACAAAAAAAATCCTCACGAGAAAAATCAGTCCAAAGAAACTCTTCAAAAACGGAATGGACAAAATGATGAGTTTCACAGATAATGTGGATGAAATCCCGAAAGAGTTGCGCTCCGTTCTGCAGAAATTGGATGATAATAAATTCACCATTTCAAGCGAAATCAAAAATATTGAAAAGACTAACAATCTTATAAAATCGAGTATTATTAATCTGATTTTGGCGATGGTTTTAGGTGCGAATATTATTGCGACATCGATCGTTTTCGTTTCGGAAGCTGGACCTAGGATTGGCGAAATGTCGTTGGTTGCAGTTTTAGGATTTTTATTTTCGGTCGTCTTAGTAATTATTCTTTTATTAAGAATTTCGAGAAAATAAGTTCTTTTAAACAAAGCTTTAAACCGTTTCTTCTGGTTTCAAATTTCCGGTTTCCTTTAAGAAAATTGAGATGACGATCGCACAAGAAATTCCAATAACGAAGAACAATAGCGAGTGTTGTAATAGGGCGTCAGCATTCAAACTCTTCGTCAGCTTCGAACCGTATAATGATGAAAATAAAGGTGCTAAAAGCGTTGTAACGCCAAAGGTCAGGAAATTGATGGCTCCGGTTGCGCTTCCTTTTACCTTGTCAGGATTCACTTCTTTGATTATAGAATAAGGAATCATCGCTGCGCCAGAACCGATTCCCATTAATAAAAGCGAAATGTTTTCTGACATCAAGCCTGGCAAATAAGCCAATTGCAATAAGCTTAAAATCATTACTACGGCTCCTCCGATAATGACCGGAATTCTGCGTTTGATCTTATCAGCAATCCAACCTAAAAGCGGACAGCCGATTGCCCAACCAATTGGAACCAATGCACAAGCAACCGTTGCGCTTTCGTGCGAAAGACCTCTGCTTTTTTGAAGAAAATCTACGCCCCAAATCATTGCAAAAATCGTGGTCGGCGCGAACAATAATCCCGAAACAAAACCAGACAAATAACTTTGAGGATTGCCGAAGATGATCTTATAGTTATCCAGGAAATTCTTCTGCTTTTCATTGGCAATTCCAGGTTCTGTTTTAGGCGTGAAAAGAAAAGCTAACAATGCTAATATCAAAGAAATAACACCGAAAATGATCCAGATGCTGGTGACACTGTTTCCATTGGTCAAATAGGTATTGCTTAATTTCTGTCCAGCCGATCCGCCCAGCATTCCTAAAGTTTGCGTGATTCCAATCGCTGTTGCCAGATTTCTCCCTGAGAAAGCTTTCACTGCGATATAAACAGCTGCTGGGAAAGCCATAGCAGATCCCATTCCCTGCATCAGTCTTCCTGTGTATCCAACCACGTAATGTGAACCTCCGAAGAGAAGGCATCCAACTGCCAGAACCAAAATGCCAAAGAATACAGGTTTTCTCGCTCCCATTTTGTCCAGAAATAAACCTGCTGCCAAACTCGTGATCGAGTAGCTGATGTAGTAAGCGCTTATCATTGAACTTACTTCTGTCCTTGTCGCCCCGTAAGATTCTTTGAGATCGCCGATCATCACACTTGGTGAGGACCTGACGGCATATTCCAATGCGTAAAATAATAAGGCCAGGACCCAGGAGATAAAGAACGGATTTTTAAGAAAAGAAGTTTCGGTTTTCATAGAATAATGATTAAAGTGGTAAAAGCAAGAATACGACCATAATGACGGCGGCTTTCAAAACAGCTTTAAAATAATGAACCGTAAAATTAGAGTATTGAAATCTATCTTTTAAAGGATATTCAGAAATCCAAACAAAAACAGTAAATTTGCATCACATTTTTAGACGAAATATAATTAATTAAAGCGCTCAATACGGAGTGCAACACAAAACAATTTATGAGTATACCTCAAGCAATTACAGAAACGGTCACTCTTGCAGACGGCAGAGAGATCACAATCGAAACAGGAAAATTGGCAAAACAGGCTGATGGATCTGTAGTAGTAAAAATGGGTGGAACGATGCTTTTAGCAACTGTTGTAGCCAGCAAAGAAGCAAAAGAAGGCGTAGACTTCCTGCCATTGACAGTAGATTACAGAGAAAAATTCTACGCAGGCGGAAAAATCCCCGGTAACTTTTTCAGAAGAGAAGCCAGACCATCCGATCAGGAGATCCTGACGATGCGTTTGGTAGACAGAGTTCTAAGACCATTGTTCCCTGCCGATTTCCACGCGGAAGTACAGGTAATGATCTCATTGATTTCTTACGATGGACAATGTATTCCTGATGACTTGGCAGGTTTTGCAGCATCTGCAGCAATTGCCATCACAGATATTCCTTTCAACGGACCAATGTCTGAGATCAGAGTGGTAAGAATTGACGGAAAACTTTCTGTTAATCCAAAATTAGAAGACCTTAAAATTGCTGACCTGGATATTATGGTTGGTGCAACGAAAGATTCTATCGTGATGGTAGAAGGCGAGATGAAGGAAATCTCTGAGGCAGAAATGCTGGAGGCTATCCAATTCGCTCACGTTGAAATCAAAAAACAAGTGGAAGCTCAGGAGAGATTGGCTGAAAAAGTAGGCAAATCTTTACCAAAAAGAGAATACAGCCACGAGAATCACGACGAAGCTATCCGTGAAAAAGTTTGGAAAGAAACTTACGATAAAGTATATGAAGTAGCTAAATCGCCTTCAGGTAAAGAGGAAAGAAGCGACAAATTCAAAGCGGTGCGTGAGGAGTTTTTGGCTCAATATGTTGATAATGCTGAAGAATTGGAAAGAGTAACACCTTTCGTAAAAGTATACTACCACGATGTTGAGAAAGAAGCGATGCGTCAGATGATCCTGAATGATAAGATCCGTCTTGACGGCCGTGATCCTGAAACCATCCGTCCGATCTGGAGTGAAATCGATTATTTGCCTGGCGCTCACGGTTCTGCAATCTTCACCAGAGGGGAAACTCAATCTTTGACAGCAGTAACGCTTGGTTCAGTAAAAGATGCAAATATGGTTGACAGCGTAATGATCAACTATGACGAGAGATTCTTCCTACACTATAACTTCCCGCCATTCTCTACAGGTGAAGCTCGTCCTTTGAGAGGAACTTCAAGAAGAGAAGTTGGTCACGGAAACCTGGCTCAGAGAGCTTTGGCGAATATGATCCCGGAAGAAAATCCTTACACCATCCGTATCGTTTCTGATATTTTAGAATCCAACGGTTCATCTTCTATGGCGACTGTTTGTGCAGGAACTTTAGCATTGATGGACGCTGGTGTTCAAATCAAGAAACCGGTTTCAGGTATTGCAATGGGATTGGTAACTGATGTAAAATCAGGCAAATTCACAGTGCTTTCAGATATCTTGGGTGATGAAGATCACTTGGGAGATATGGACTTTAAAGTTACAGGAACTGCAGACGGAATCACGGCTTGCCAGATGGATATCAAAATCCAGGGACTGTCTATGGACATTATGGAAAAAGCGCTTTTACAAGCTAGAAACGGAAGACTTCATATCCTTGATAAATTAAACGAAACGATCTCTGCACCAAGAGAAGACGTGAAACCTCACGCTCCGAAAATGGTAATGCTGGAGATCTCTAAAGATTTCATCGGTGCTGTAATCGGACCTGGTGGAAAAATCATTCAGCAGATGCAGAAAGATACCGATACTGTTATCGCAATTGAAGAAGTTGGTGATATCGGAAGAATCGAAATTTCCGGTGTTAGCAGAGAGAAAATCAACGAGGCGATTGCGAAAATCAACGAGATCACTTTTGTACCAACTGTAGGCGAGATCTACCAAGGTAGAGTTGTGAAAGTAATGGACTTCGGAGCGTTCGTAGCTATTGCTAAGGGAACTGAAGGACTTCTTCACATTTCTGAAATCGAGTGGGCGCGTCTTGACAAAGTGCCTTACAATGAAGGAGACCAGGTTGAGGTAAAATTTATGGGTTATGATGACCGTAAAAAAATGAAACTTTCCAGAAAAGTTTTGTTGCCAAGACCAGAAAGACCGGCACCAAAACCAAGACCGGAAGGCCAGGTAAACCCAGAAGGCAAAGACCAGCCAGGTGAACACAAGCCTTTGAACGAAGCATAAGATTAAGTCTTAATTATATTAAATCCCCCGAGTTATTGGGGGATTTTTTTGTGGAGAATGGTTCGGTTTGATTGTTCGATATATTTTGGTTTTTTCTAGTGTGAGCGGGGAAGTGGGTTTTGCTCAAAGTCAGGAGACTTTGCGCAGCGGGTAACTGGGTGTTTCTATTAACAGGTTGCTCCTCTGGAGCGTTTGTGATCGGGAATATAATTTGCAGAAGCCAGAATATAGTTTACAGGAGCACGAATATTACACGCAGGGGCAAAAATATTGTTTACAGGAGCAAGAATATAGCTTGCAGGGACAAGAATATTGTTCACAGGTAACAGAATATAATTTACAGGAGCAAGAATATAGCTTGCAGGGACAAGAATATTGTTCACAGGTGATAGAATGTAGTTTGCAGGAGCAAGAATGTTATTTCATTTGAGGGATAAAAAAATCCTAACTGAATACTCTGTTAGGATGAGGTTTTTTAGATTTTAAATTGTCTATTGAAGCTTTTGTCTTCAGTGTTTTAGTGAATGTCTGTTTTTAATCTTAACGTTAAAATCAGCAGTCATTTTGTCTTTCCGTAGGAATCTAAACTATTTTATTTTTAATGTTTGGATTGACTTCTGCTAACCACTATGTTGGGATTCCTACGGAATGACAAACAAACTGTTAAAACTAATTATTTTTGTTATTAATCTGGAACAATTGTGAACTTAATTGCAGATACGTTGGCGTATTCTGGGGAAGTTGCGCCATACAGACCTTTGACGTATTTTTTTACGTTTTGGGCGATGTCATAAAGTCCGGTGCCTTCTGCATATAGAATCTGATTTCTTTCGATGAGCTTAACGTTAAGTTCTGCCTCTGTCTGGTCTACGGGTTGGGTGGTGGCTACTAGTGATTCGTGGTAGGTGTTGAGGTTTTTTAACTGTAAATCTTCTTCGTTGGGTTTGTAGCTGGGGATGGTTGCCAGCAACTGCAACAGGATGCCGAAATTCTCGGCTTGCTGGGTGTAGGACTGGCGGGAAGTGGAAATTCCTCCTCCTGCACCCTCCAAATGAGGCGTTGTTTGTGTGGGTTTCTTATTGGTGCCCTGGATGGTGCGGTTAAGGGATTTTGCTTGGTCGATCGTGCCGTCAGGTAATCCCAGAATGTCTAACAGATTGATGATTCTGGTGCAGGTTGGTTTCAGGTTTTCGAATGCTACTTTGCGCAGGGCGATGGCATTTTTGTTGGCATTTCGTTTTTCTTCGACTTCGGAAAGTTTGGCTGCTGCTGTGGTGTAAAGTGCTTGAAGATTTGCGACAGATAGGCTTGCTACCGGAGGGTTGTAAAGTGTGTAAACGGAAACTTGCTCTGTGAGTTTTTGTAGGTTGGCTACGTTTTTGGCGTGCCCTACTTCTGAGGTACTAGACATTGTATTTGTGTTTTTAAATTATTGATTCAAATATAAAAAATATTTTGAATGAAATGAGTTTTGGGGTAAATAATTTTTAAAAATTAAATATTTTATTGAATAAGGTAATGGAAAACCCCGGCGCGAGGGCTGGGGTTTTTTTGAGGCAGTGGTTAGCTTGCGCTGGGTGAAGTGGGTTTTGCTCAAAGTCGGGAGACTTTGCGCAGCGGGGGTCAAGGGTAGTGTATAAAGAAAGAACCACTCATTAAGGGTGGTTCTTTCTTTAATTAAATTGCCTTGAAAAAAACACAACTTTTTGTCAGTGTTGCTCTCAATCCGTAATGAAAACTTCTCTCTTTTGCTATCTGCATAAAGTCAGAATATTTAATTTCGAATTTTTCCTCGATTTCCTCCTTAGAAATCCCTCTGCTCGCGTTTTCTAAAATTACATTTAAAATGTAATTGAAAATAACTTTCTCCATCTTTAAAATTTTATTTGTTCTTGGCAATATTACCAAGTATCTCTAATATACTAAATTAGATCTAAATCTAAAATTATTTTGCAAGTTTTTTACCAATTCATCATGAATATGTGAGTGGGAAAACCACGGATTTGAGGCTGGGATCTTTGGTTTGAGGGAGCACGAGCGGGACGCTCGCGCTAGTGCGAAGTGGGGTTTGCTCAAAGTCGGGAGACTTTGCGCAGCGGATTAAATCCCCCGAGTTATCGGGGGATTTTTTTTGTGTTTTAATTATTAATGAGAATAATAAAGCTTTTCCCTAATCTCAACCAGATTTCGCTCAACTTTTTCCTTGTCCGGAAAATCTTGCAAAGTAGAATTTTGATTTAAAACTGAAATCTCTTCCAGCAATTCATCAGCGTAAGAAATCAAATCATCATAATTCCATTTTCCAGTTTTGATATCTAATAATTCTTCCCGATTTTTCACTCGGATTTCGAGCTTTTTATTCTTAAAAATATTGACGGCACATTGCAACAAACGAATCGTGTGCATCATATTTTTGCTGTCGTAATTTTTTCCGTGTTGCTGATTGGTATTATATCGGTCGTCATTTCTTTTCACAACCCAATCCCAATATTCCTTGTAATTTTTGCAATATGTAGAATAAGAATCTTGGTTGAAAAACAAATACGCTTGCACTTTTTCACCTTTCGGAACAGATGACAAACCCACTTCATTGGAATCTTCGTTTTTGAAAATTCCGCTGTATTTTTTATCACCGGTTTCATCATAAAACAAAGCGAAAATTCCTTTTGAATTGGGCATGTTTACCAATCCACAATAATCTTGATAGAAGTTCATTTTTTCTAACCAATCTTTTGCAGGAATGGAAGCCGAACCTTCTAGAATCATACAAAAATCAAGAATTCCTTTTCGTTCTCTTTTTACCGGATTTACAATTTTTTTGTTGAGTCCTCTCGCTTTCTGAATTTGCGTTGAAGCATATCCTCCAAAAGTTTCTTTGCATAATTTAGATAGAAAATCTTCCTGACGAAAACTGTCCATCAAAGGATTGCTATGCAAAATACAATTTTCCGGACTTGCCAGAATTTCTAAAATATTAGGATTGTTTTTCAGCAAAAGTTCGGTAAATCTTCCGATTTCGTAATACACAATATCGTTGCTCTCATTGGAAATTTGCGGAATATATTCTAAACCAAAAAACAGATTTTTCGGCATATAAAAAACACCTTTTATGTCGGTATCCGAATTTTCCGTCGCCAATCCGAAAGAGCGACTTCCGGAAATAGCTTCGAAAAGGATGAGGTTGTTTTGTTTTAAAAATTCTATGGTCATTTTAAATATGTATTATTTCTCCAACATCCGCATTTTTCAATCGCTCAATAATTTCTAAAGCATCTTGATAAGAGTCACAAGGAATATTAATTTTATTTGATGGTTTTCTAATTCCATTGGTAACGAGAAAATTTCCAGCTAAAGCAACTTTTATTTCTAATGTTCCCAAACTTTTTGGTCGAATGATTTTCATTAAATATTAGTTTTTGAATCATTACAAATTTAATATTTCCACAAACACTTTCTCCGCTTCCTGTTTATCCAAATTTCCAGCCTTCAAAGTCTTTGCAACTTCCGACAAGTTTTCTATTACTGATTTCAAATATTCGAAAAGTTCCCAATCTTGAGAATGGTAGTATTTCTCGTCATTTTCTGATTTTACATTTAATAAAAATTGAACTTTTTTCAAGATATTTTCTGGTAGCAAATCCAACATTTCGTGGAAGATAACCGGCGGAAAAGTTCCCTTTTCAACCACCCATTTTGAAGCTAAAGTGGTCCGCAGACAATAGAAATAGTCTTTCAATTTCACTTCCTCTTTGTTGCAAGCTTCCAAATATTTTTTGCTCATACTCAAATAATGAAACACCACTGCAACAGGCGAAAATGCTTGTTCAGCCAAAGGTTTCATCAATTCTAAAAACTTTTCGTTTTTCACATAAAAGATATGAGAATACAAATGCTCCAAATTCGGAACATTCGATTTGTTGAGCAAATGGAAGGCTTTCTTTAAATCCCAACCGGAACCATCCAGATCATCTTCCGTCATAAATTCTATCGTGTCTTTCTTTTCCCAAGGCGAAAGATACCAATCTATTGGATGTTTGTAGATGAAACGGATATCGTAATCGCTGTCCGGAGAAGCAAATCCCCAGGAACGACTTCCTGATTCTATTGCCAAAAGTATTTCTATATTTTTCTCTTTTTCAAGAGTTTTTAGTTTTTCTATTATTTTTGTTTTCATAGTTTCTAAATATAATCATTAATTTTTCAAGTCGTCATTCTTTACAAATCTTAACCTCCTTTTTACTGTAACAGTTTAGATTCCTCCGGAATGACAAATTGAATGATGATAGACCTACACTTTTCTAAACTTCTTCTTCCTTTTCCAAGGTGCATTCTTCCCCACATTGCCAGCCATAATACAACCGTAAGGCATCACTTCGTCCAGAACTTCGCAAAGTCCGTATTCCTCAATTTGGGCTCTTACGTTTTTGGCGCTTTTGTAGGCGCTTGGGAGTTCGGAGATGTCGATATCGTTGGAGAAGAAACGGATGTCGAGACCTTGCGTTTCTTCGGCAAACACTTCGTCGATGGTTTTGTGGGCCAGGGATTTTTTGTGTTGCGTTCGGCTGAAATTTCTTCCCGCACCGTGTGGCGCAAAACCTAAATTTCTGCCGTTGGTTGCTCCGGAGACAATCAAAACAGGTTCCGCCATATTCAGAGGAATCAACCTCGGACCTGTGATGTCGGGCAAAAATTTGTCGTCCAGTGGCGTTGCGCCCTTCGCGTGGTAAAATAAATCACCATCTCTGAATACAAAATTATGTTCGTTCCAATATCGGTCTTGTTTTTCGGTGTTGAGTTTTTCTAAAACCGTGTTGTGGATGGATTCGTGGTTTTCCTTCGTCCAATCTCTGATGAGTTGCAAGGCTTCCCAATATTGTTTTCCTTCCTCGGTTTCGTAGGGAATCCACGCGTTTTCCTTCAAGGTTTCCGGCGAAATTTCCATTCGGAAACGGTTGGCGACTTTCATTCCTTTGTCGTACAACATTGCGCCGGGCGCTCTGGAACCGTGGTGCGTCACCAACATTGTGTTTCCCGTATTTTTGGAAATTCCGACGAACAAAAAGTGGTTGCCGTCGCCTTGCGTTCCCATATGTGAACGGGCGATGCTGATGAGCCTCTCGTCATTCAGAAAGAAATTCTCTCTGAAGGCAGCCATCAATTCCTGCGACATCGGCATTTGCGAACCGCGGTCTCTACCGCCGTAGCCGAAATGCGTGATGGAATGGGCGGTTTCCAAAACCGTCTTTGGGTCTGCCTTTCCAAAATCTGTCAGCATCACGGAACAGCAGATGTCTGCAGAATGAAATCCCGGATGGATGGCATTTTTCGCCACCACCACACCTCCCACCGGGATGTGACCTTCGGGACCTGTAGGGCAGGCGTCCGGCATAATGGCGCCGCTGACCAGGGTTGGGGTTTTCATCAAAACTTTCATCGTGTTGATGACTTTTTCCACATTGTCGGTCTCGCTATCGTTTTCTGCTTTGATGTTGATGATGAACTCCTGTGGCTCGGAATGGAGTGGAATTGGATCTGGCGCACGGAACTGTTCCAGATAGTCCAACATTTCGGTTTCGTTCAATTGATTTTCATTGATGTGTTCCAAGGCTTCTGCAAACCATTTCTTTGGTGTGAATCCTAAAGCGATCAATTCGTTTCCTGTGATTGTAGTCATTTTTCAGTTAGTTAGTTAGTTAGTTAGTTAGTTAGTTAGTTAGTTAGTTAGTTTTGTTTATTTGATGATGCAAAGTAAAAGTGTAAGTGCGCAATGTTTTTGCGTATCTGAAATTTTTTATACATTTAATGAAAATTTTTTAAAAAGCACAATGGAGAATTTGAATTCGGAGCTCTTTCAGGCCTTTCAAAACAAGCTCAAAACCGGAAACAGGCGCTGCGTACACCTGAATGCAATTCCCGGAAACTCGAGGTATAAATTTGACCTTGCGCGCTTGTCCGAAATCAGCAAAAGTCTACCGGAGCATTTCATCATTGATCTGTTGACGCAGAAAAATGTGAATTTCAAATTCTCTGTTCATCAAAAAACAACCGGGAAACCTGAGAATGACAGTTATCTCCTGGAGGACGAAGGGAAAACTAATGAAGAGCTGTTTCCCAACTCTGCCATTGCGGAAGTTCCCCAAGAGAAAGATAAACTGAGCGCGCTGGATAAACTGACAACCAGTCTGGAAAATCTGATCTTTCAAAATGAGGTGATCCAGTCTGAGAAAGGCGTCAATTCTTTAGGTTTCGGTTTCCCGATCCTTATCCGAAAAGATATGGACGGACAGATCTCTGCATCGCCCATCCTGATCTGGTCTGTGACCATAAAAGCCGTCAACGAGATGAATACCTGGGAAATCAGCCGTACAGAAGATGACCCGATCTATGTGAACGAGGTACTCATCAACCATCTTCAAAGTGATTCCGGCATTACCATTAAACAAATTTCAGAAGAAATGCTGGCCGATGGAAAGATTGATAAGCCAGAACTTCTGAATATCTGTCAGAGCATGTTGGATCAGTTGAAGATCACGCAGAATCTGGATTTTATTCTCAATAATTATGAAGAGATTCCCTTTATAAAAGCCAAAGCTTCTTACGAAAATCGTGTTCCGAATAAGGGTGACGCAGTAATTATGAAATCGGGTGTTTTTTCCATTTTTGAAGTTCAGAAGCAGAACATCATCAATGATTATGAGACTTTGAAGAAGGATTTCACACCATTGGGGGATTTCGCTAAAGACAGTTTTCAAAGTATTACTTCTGTAGAAACCGATCCTTCACAGCAGGGAATCTTGGAATCGTTGAAATCTCGATCGAAGATCTTGATCCAAGGTCCACCGGGAACGGGGAAAAGTCAAACTTTGACTGCCGTTTTGCTGAATGCTCTGGAGAATAAACAAAAAACCATCGTGGTCTGTGAGAAGCAAACGGCGCTGGAAGTGCTTTACAATGCCTTGCAAAAGTTGGGTCTGGGACGGTATTGTATTATGATCAAAGATGCTGCTGCAGACAGAAAACTCGTGGTAGATTCGGTGCGGAATACAATTGATTCTGCGGATTTTAAAAAGCTGATTCAGCCGTATTCTGAGCAGTCACTGCAAAATCAACTGACGGAAATCTCTCAGCATAAAGATACGATCAACGCCGTTCACGAGATCTTGAACTCTGAATTGATTCCGGGGAAAAACTGGACGGAGATTGTAGGGAATCTTCTGACCTTTCAGGATTCTAAGGAAATTATCAATCTGCAGGATCTGAAGTTTTATTTTTCTGAAGATGAATTTAAGATCATTGAAAATGTTTTGGAAAATGGGGAAGAACTCTATCAGGATTTTAAACCTTTTGAAACTTCGACCTTCATCAATCCTGAAAAATTAATCAAAGATAATTTCCACAGCAGTCAGCAGAATTTGGATTCGGCTTTTCAGAATTATGAGAATTCCTGGACGGAAATTCAGCAATTGATTGGTGATTTCAAACCGATTTATGAGGAAAAGCGAAAACAGGATTTTGGCAAAAATCTGCAGGAAGTTTCTAATTATATCAATGAAACCGAAGTTCTGACCTCGACTTTAAATCAAAACTCGGAAGAACTGCATCCTGAGATTACGAATGGCTTTTTCTACAAACTGACTGCGCTTTTTGCATCAAGCAAGAAAAATAAGATTAAAACTCAGAAAAGATTGTTGGAATTGAGTTCATTGGTGAAGCAAATCAGTCTGAAGGAATTTTTCCCGGCCATTAATTTGTCGGATGATCTTTGGAATAATAGGAATGAGATCATCAACTACCGGCAGAAAGTGCAGGAAATACAATCCGGTTTTCTTTCGAAGTTAGAAACAAGCTTTAATGAGATTGATTTTCTTAACGCATTTGATCCCATTATTTCTGGAAAGGAAACTGAAATGATCTCGCAAAAGATCCAGCAATTGAGAAAGACGATTTCCAATGATTCTGGGTTGAATGATCTGGATTTTGGCAACACTTATCAAAGCTTCAAAAATTATATTGAGCGGATTTTTGATTTTTATAAAGCATATAGAAGTAATCCTGAGAATCCTTTGCTGAAAGAGTTTAGCTGGTTTACTTTTTATTATTCGCTTTCCGATTTTCAGAAGTCGATTTTGGAAAAACTGTATCCGGTCGGCAATTGGAAACCGACGTTTTATTCGGCTTATTATCCGTTGTTGCTCAATCATTATTCTGACCCGAAACTGAATTTCAGTGAGAAAAATTATGAGGAAATAGGGAAGAAGATCAAGCAATTGGGGATTTCTCAGAAAAGTTTTGTGCAGTATTTCTGGGATATTGCCCAGCAGAATTCGGTGAAACAATTCGAGCAAAGTAACAGAGATGTGACTGTGGCTAATCTGTATAATAAGCGAAGCAGTATCAATCATAAAAGACTGACTTTGAGGCAGATTGTTCAGAAGGATATTGACCTTTTTACACACTTCTTTCCCATTATTTTGACAACGCCGGATGCTTGCAGTAATCTTTTTCAGGGCAAGAATTTCTATTTTGATAATGTTGTTTTCGATGAAGCCAGTCAGCTGAAACTTGAAGACAATATGCCCGCAATCCTGAAAGGAAAAAACGTGATCATTGCGGGTGACGAACATCAGATGCCACCTTCCAATTACTTCAGCAAAGTGTTTGACGGCACCATCGAGGATGAAGATGATATCGAATCAGAGACCGAAGTGATTACTTACAAAAATGCGATGTTGAACATCGAATCACTTTTGGATTATGCGATGGAAAATAACTATGAAAAGAACCATCTGGATTTTCATTATCGCTCCAAACATCCTTATCTGATTGACTTTTCAAACCGCGCGTTTTATAACTCAAGACTAAAACCACTTCCTACAAAATCTGACAATAAACCGATCGAGTTTTTCCAGATCGATGGTACTTTTGATGAGCATACGAATAAGGAAGAAGCGGATAAAGTTTTGGAAATTCTGGAAAATATTCAGCCTAAAAAAGACGGCAGTTATCCTTCGGTAGGAATTGCGACGTTCAATATTTCGCAAAGGAATTACATCAAAAGAAAGATTGTGCAGAGAGCAAGTCTGCCTGGAAATGAGAATTTTAAAGAGAAGATTCTGGGACTGGAATCTGCAGGATTATTCATTAAAAATCTTGAAAATATCCAGGGTGACGAACGGGATATTATCATCATTTCAACAACTTATGGGCGGAAAGCGAGTGGGAAATTTATTCAGAGTTTTGGACCTGTAAATCACACGAAAGGTTACAAATTGTTGAATGTAATCATTACGCGGGCCAAAGAAAAAATTTACATCTGCAACTCGATCCCGGAAGAGATTTTTTCCAGTTATAAAGATGCTTTGCAGCAGGAAGGTTCCAACAATCGGAAGGCGGTTTTCTATGCTTATTTGGCTTATTGTAAAGCTGTGAGTGATGGAGATGAAAGCGTACGACTGGAGATTTTGAACGTTTTGGATCAATTCGGATATTCAAAACCATCGAATGAAACGGGAAATTCCAATCTGTTTATTGACCAAATTTTTGAGCGATTGCAAAAGAATCTTCCTGATCTCAAATTGTCGAAGAATATGGAGTTTGGCGGTTATCAATTTGATATTCTGATAGAAAAAGATGGAAAGAAATCTGTTGTTGTAGAATGTATGAGCAAGGAAAAATATGCCGATGAATTGGGCTATTTGGAAGATCTGCACAAGGAAAAAGTGTTGAAGAATTCGGGTTTTGAGTACGTCAGAATCTGGAGTCAGAACGCGTGGCAGAATCTGGATAATGAACTTAAAAAAATAAATAAAAAATTACTATGATATTTGAACAATTAGAAAAAGCACCACACGAGATTCAGTTTAAAGATGTTATTGCATTCATCGATGCACATTATGACTTCACACCGACGGGATTTACTAACGGAAATACAGTCAATGAAGCGGATCAGAACAATGGTTCTTGCAAGGTTTTCAGTTTTGCTAAGTTGAATGCACTTTCGAAAGATGAAACTTTGGCTTTGTTCGGCGACTTTTACAGGACCGATGTTTTACAAAATCCCGAAGGTGACGACCATCAGAATATTAGGAATTTTATCGAGTTTGGCTGGGATGGGATTTCGTTCGAAGGTGAGGCTTTGAAGAGGAGAAGTTAGATTTTAGAAATTAGAAGTTAGAAAATCTAACAGTAGAGATCATTATCACTAATAATACTACTTTATGTCATCCAACAAAAACGCTCTTATCCGGTACAAAACCTTAGACAAATGTCTGAAGAACCAATACAAAAAATACACTTTGGAAGATCTGATGGAAGAATGTTCCCAGGCGTTGTTTGAATTTGAGGGCAAAGAATCTTTCGTAAGCAAACGAACCGTGCAGCTCGATCTTCAGAATATGCGAAGCGAGAAGTTCGGCTACGAAGCGCCAATTGAGGTTTATGAAAGAAGATTTTACCGGTACAGCGATCCGGAGTATAGCATTCATCAGATTTCTGTGAACGAAAATGATCTTAAAACGATGAACAATGCAGTGCAGATCCTGAAGCAGTTCAAGGATTTTTCGATGTTTAGAGATATGAACGGTGTCATCCAGAAACTGGAAGATACGATTCATTCTACAACAGATAAATCGATCATTCATCTGGATAAAAATGAGCAGCTGAAAGGCTTGGAGCATATCGATGTTCTGTACGAAAGTATTCTCAACAAACAGGTTTTGAAAATCTGTTACAAGAGTTTCAAAGCGAGGGAAATGAATATTCTGACTGTTCATCCGCAACTGCTGAAGGAATACAACAACCGCTGGTTTCTGATCTGTTATCATAAAAACAGCATAATGAATCTTGCTCTGGACAGGATTGAGGCAATAGAAATGGATGAAAAAACGGAATATATTGACAAAGACTTCAACGCAGACCGATATTTTGGGGAAGTGATTGGCGCTACAGTTTCGGAGACGCAAAGGCCTCAGAACGTCATTTTTTTCATTACCAAAAAACATGCGCCTTACGTCATAACGAAGCCTTTCCACCATAGCCAGACCATTGTGGAAGAGGATGAAACGGGCACAACATTCAAAATCTGTGTTCAGCTCAATTTTGAACTGGAAAGGATGATTTTGGGAATGGGCGAGTTTATCAAAGTTTTAGCACCCAGAAAGCTGAAACAGAGGATTTTTAAAAGCCTGAAAGACGCAGTGAATAATTATTCCGAGGAAAATTGATTTAGACAATATATTCTCGATATCTTAGTTTTATATGGACTTGATATTCGGATGTTAAAATTTTTCTGCTTTTTATTGACTTCCAGCTGCTTTTTTAAAATGGCAGCGCAGAATAATCTGAGCTTTCTGAACGACAATTACAGTGGGATCAATTCCGCAGCTTTTTCTCCTACACAGCCTTATCTATCATCCAATCCGTGGGATGTGAATCTCTTTTCTGCAGATTTGGATCTCCAGACCGACTACGCTTATATCTCACAACAAAGCCTGCTTGGAATTGCCAAAGCGCCTATCGAACCAACAAATCCAAAACAGGGAATTACAGGAGCCAATACGCCCAACGTCTTTGATTTTTATAATAAAGAAAAGGCCAATTTGCTTTTTGCTTCCGACATTTTGGGGCCTTCCTTTGCAATGACCGCCAATATCCGGGAGAAGAAATATGTTTTTGGACTCTTTAGCCGGCTGAGAACGCAGGCCGCTTTCCTCAATTTTGATAATTATCTGCGCTACGGCAACGAAATGGTTTTTCAGCCGGAAGATTATCAGATGAAACCCTTTTCTACAAATCTGATGAATTGGAATGAAATAGGTCTCAATGCCTCTACCACGATATTTCCGTACTCAGAAAAACAATGGATTCTTGGATTTAATTTGAAGTACGAGATGGGTTTAGACGCTGCCAATATCATCAGCCATCAAAGTATTGACCTGACTTCCGACGAAGCGGCTCCCGGCGAAAATCCTGATTACCGGAATATCTATGCGTCCAATTATAACATTAATGCAAGTTACATCACCAATTATAATTTCGAAACCAAAACCTACGACTACAGACAAAACGGCTCGGGCTTGGGACTGGATATAGGAATTGCGATATTAGATAAAGAGCGCAGAGAAGATGAGTATAATTACAAATTGGCATTAAACATCGTGGATCTTGGTTTTGTCAATTTCAAGCAGGGCATCAATCACGTTTTTAATAATGGCAATAAAATATGGATTCAGAATAATCCCAATCTTGATGATCAGGAGTTTGAAAGTCCAGCGCAATATCTGAGATTGCTGAGCACCGAAGCTTATGGTGATGAGAACAGATCTTTCGCAGGTTACGGTTTCAAAATCGGGTTGCCGACGAGCATCAACATCAATTACAGCCAAAGAATCAAAGAACATCACTTCGTCAATGTCAACTGGATTCAGCGTGTTCTGGTTTTCGAAAATTCGCTTAAACGGAACAACATCATTAATGCCGGTTACTCCATTCAAAAAGAAGCTTTTGGCTACGGTGTATCAACGACCCTTTCAGAATATAGAAATCTCCAGTTCGGAGGCTACATCAGACTTGGACCGGTGATTTTGGGCAGTGAAAATGCTTTTCCGCTTCTCTTCAAGCACGATCAGCTTCACGCTGCCAATATCTATCTGGCGCTAAAATTCTATCCATTTTGGGACAGCGCTTTCAAAAGGCACAGACGCGAAAAATGTGACTGCGAAAAATAATCAGATGAATCTTAATATCCGTGAAGGTCTATATCGCCGGTCCTTTGCAGCGTCACTTTTTTGCCCATTTTCTTCTGAATCACACGGAAATGCTGCAGTTCATCGTCCGTCAGAATATTGATAGCCGTTCCTTTTTCACCTGCACGGCCCGTTCTACCAATCCTGTGGATGTAATCCAGCGGTGATCTTGGCAGTTCATAATTGATGACGCACGGCAAATCATCGATGTGGATTCCACGACCGATGAGGTCTGTGGCAACCAGGATCTGAGCGCCATTTACTTTGAATTCTTCCAGATTATTTCGCCTCGCACCTTGTGATTTCTGGCTGTGAATTGCCACCGCTTTGATTTTGTTTTTCTTGAGTTTTTCTACCAGATTATCCGCAGATCGGGTAGAGGAAACAAAGATTAAGGCTTTACCAACCTTTTTTTCTTTGATTAAATATCTAAGAAAAGGACCTTTGTTTTCTGGCGAAACGTGGTAGGCAATCTGCTCAATATCATCAATTGTGACTTCCTCTTTTTTGATTTCAATCAAGGTTGGATTGATGGAAAGGCGTTGCTTCATTTCAGAAACTTTATCGTCCAGCGTTGCAGAGAACAACGTCGTCTGCTTCACCGCAGGCATCATTCCGAACAGCTTGTTCATCTCCTCGCCAAATCCCAGCTGAAACATTTTGTCGGCCTCATCAATCACCAGATGACTGATTTCTGAGATGCTCAGCGCGTTGTGATCTATCAGATCCAGAAGTCTTCCCGGTGTTGCGATGAGGACTTCCACACCAAACATTCCCTTCATCTGTGGATTGATGGAAACGCCGCCATAGACTGCCATTGTACGGATTTCACGCTTCAGATTATCGGTGAAAGAACGGAAAACCTCGTCAATCTGAATAGCGAGTTCACGCGTCGGAACCAAAATTAAAACCTGGACATTACGGTCTTTTTTAGCGTCTGTATTTTGAAGTTTTTCGAGGATAGGCATCACAAAACAAGCTGTTTTACCAGAACCTGTCTGCGCAATTCCCATCAGATCTTTGCCCTGCAGAATCACAGGAATCGCCTGCTCCTGAATAGGAAATGGCTTCAGATAGCCTAATTTTTTGACAGAACTGATGATATTACTGGATAATCCTAACGACTCGAATGACATAAATACTTATTTACTGCAAAGATAAGTTTTTGATGCCGTTTTCTAGGATCTTTTGGCAGAGAAGATTTTGTCGAATTTTCCTGGCATTTCAGTTTCTTTTTCTGAACCGTTGATAAAGTATTCGCTTTGCCACAATTGGGTTTTCCCAGCTTGTTTATTTTCAGTTCTGTGCCAATCTGCATAGATCCTGAAACCCCGTTTGCCCGATTTTAAATGGCCGGAAATCAGATTTTCCTTTTTAAGGATATGTTTGGGAAAAATGAAAAATCCGCTATTCTGATTTTCCTCAATCCAGATGATATAAAAATCGAAATCATCCCGGACATCAAAAGGTACGGTCTTTCCGTCTGAATCTCTTTTCCAGAATGTTACAAATTGTCCAGTCTTTTTCGGCGTCAGTTTTGATTTTCGGAATTTGATTTTCTGGTTATTAATTTTAAAATTAAAACCAAAGTATTCCTCACATTCCAGATCCGGAATAATATCCGAAATGGAAAGTCCTAAATTCATTAGAACCGAATGGTTTAAGTGTGAAATTTCTCTGATCATCGTTTAAGTAAAAGAAAAATCGCCGTCGCCATCGGTAGGTTTGAAATCGAAATCCTTGCCCAGTGATTTTTTCATGTTTTTGTGAATCAGATATTTGCGCTCCAGCGTCCTTTTGTAGAGTGACTTCACCGACTTATTTTTTGAGATGCACGCATTGAGTTTATCATCATAAACAGTCATCATTTTTGCCTGATACTGCCTGATGATTTTGGGGAGAATTTCTGAGATCTGATCAGTCTTTCCAAAATAATAAAGAACCTTGAAATGTCCGTTTCTCACCGAGCAAAACATTGCGGAGACAATCTCCTGATTTTCATAAACAGAAACCCAGAATTGCTCAAACGTTTTGGAATACGAGGAAAATAGATAATTCGGCTGTTCATTTTCTGTAGAAAGCCACGGATAATCCAGGATCCAGCGGAATTCTTCTGAATCTCTGCCAATGGGATTTTTCTTTTGTTCCGAAATGAATTTTTCAAGATCAGAATTCCAACCTTTTGAGATCTTATAGAGGTGATTTTTACCGTTGCCCAAATAAGGCACAATAGTATTGATGACATTGTCTAGCCTCTGAAGCCAGATCCTATTTTTAGCGTAGATTTCTTTTTTCGAAGGTAAGATTTCCGCTAAATTGGATTTGAAATAGTAGCGCACGGCTTTTTTCGATGTCAGATCTTCAAAAAGGGCGATTTTATAGTACAGCCTAGCTGCGCTTTCTGTGAATTCTGTAATCATCAGATTGTCATTGTACGCTGCTGCTGCTGCGAAAAGCAGTTTTTGAGCAATCTGTTTTCCCCGGAATTTCTCGCTCACAAAAATAGTGGAAAGCCACCCAAAATGGATTTTTGAACCACTTGACACAGAAACGTCATCGGGCAGGATGCCAAGATAGCCGGCCAGTTCCTGAGCTTCGTACGCCAAAAAAAGTAAAATATCGTCATCCTTGGCCCGTGGATTGTGCGTGTGCGAAATCTCTCTGAGTTCAGAAATAGGCGCAAAAGAGAACCGTTTAAAATCTTCCGAATTGGTAAATCCTTTGAGTTGCTGCCTGTTGAGCCCTACGATATTGATCACAGAAAAATAGTTTGAACAAATATAAGAAACACATTATTCAAAGCATAATTTTCAGCTTCTTATAATTTGATTTTTATTAAGTTTCTTCAAAAATCGGTAATAAAGGATTTCGTTTTTCAGAATCTCTTCCGCAGAATAGTCTGCATTCTCTATGGGGATTCGCTGAAGATTTTTAGGGTAAGAATCGAGTTTGAGTCCGGCCGCTCCGAAAGTGAATTTCAAATCCGGATTTTGATTGAAGACGGAATCAAAAAAATTATGATTAACTAAATGGTCTGTAAAAGGAAAAGCAAAAGTGTCACTCAAAAAATGATTTTCGGCCATGAAATCCAGAGATTTCTGCGTGTTTTCCAATTGCTCATTTAATAAAAGTTGATTGTAAAGCGGATGATCCCAGCCGTGAGAACTGATTCCAAAACCGTCATTCTTCAATTTCTGTAATTGTTCTGTAGTCAGATAAACCGGATGTTTTTTAAGATAATTAGTGAAATCAATTTTGAGATGACTGGAAATATCGTCCAACATATTTTTATGTTCAAACGTGATATTCAGAATTGATTTGATGCTTTTATTTAAATCCTTATTAAAGTCGGGAAAATCTGAAATTTTTGTTTGAAGCGCTTTCTTTTCCAATATTTCGGAAACGATGAGGCTGGCTTTGTTCCGCCACATCAATTCTTTGTTATCAATGAATTTCGGATTGATAAAATTCATAGCATAGATCCCTTTTTTTTGGAGAATTGGAGCGATAATATTGTAGAACTCGCTGTATCCGTCGTCAAAAGTAAGAAGGATTGTTGGCTTCTTGGTTTTGATTTTTTCTGTTTTGAGTTTCAGAAAAGTTTCCCAGTCTACCATCTCAAAATGTTGCTGGAGAAAATCGAGATCTTTTTCAAACTGAGCGACAGAGCGGTAAGGGAACAGATGCCTGGCGTGCTTCACATCCTGATCAGAAACCAGATGGTACACCACAATCAAATTCTGAAATGGCAGTTTTCCCGAAAATTTACCAAAAGAAAAAGGCTTTGTGATCGTATTGGAAACGCGGAAAAATTTGCTTTTAAAACTCATTATAAAAAAAACTTTGCCAAAGATAATCATCTTTGGCAAAGTCTATTTATTTCAAAACTAAGATTATTTTACAATCTTCATCTCGTTCAGCAGCCATTTTGAGTCTGCATATTTATCAATCACAAACAAGATATATTTGGTGTCTACCATAATATTTCTGCAGAGTTTCGGGTCATAGTTGATATCGCTCATTGTGCCTTCCCACTGTCTGTCGAAGTTGAGTCCGATCAGGTTTCCGTACGCATCCAGAGCCGGACTTCCGGAGTTGCCGCCCGTTGTATGGTTGGTCGCCGTAAAGTTCACAGGAACATCACCCGTTTTATCTTTATAAACACCATAATCCTTTGTATTATAAAGATTAATCAGTTTTTTAGGCAAATCAAATTCATAATCTCCCGGGATATATTTTTCCATTACACCGGCAAGATGCGTCTGGTAGCCGTAAGAAACCGCATCTCTCGGATCAGAACCTTTCACCTGGCCGTACGCGACTCGCAAAGTAGAATTGGCATCGGGAAAGAATTTTCTGTCCTTATCCGTTTCCATCTGCTGCGCCATAAATTTTTTCTGCAAAGCATCTATATCAGTCTGCAGTGCATTTACTTTCGCGTCAGTTGTTGCCAGGTATGAGCTTTTGAAAGTGCCGTACATCTGGACAAACGGATCTTTCTTCAGGTTCTCTACCAATGCTTTTTGGTCAGCAAATAATTTGTTGAGATCCGAAGTTTTGGTTCCGTTCATATTCCCTCTTCCGGTAATCAAAGACATTTTGGAAACCGTCTCCATCATTCCAAGATTTTTATTGACGTCCTTCAGGAGTGCAAAATCTTTTGGCATAAACTGGTCTGGTGTTTTGTTGGCATAAAGCGCCAGGATCTTTGCTGTCACTTTGGCGTCCAGTTCTGCGTCGTAATCTTTGTATAATTCTGATAGTCTGGCTTTGAGCGCTTCCAGGTTTTTTGCGTCCATTTTTCCGGCTTCGTAACTTTGGATGTAGTTGGAATAAATTCCTGCCAGGGTGAAGGTTTCCGAGTTTCGTACGATTTCAGAATAATAAGCTTTGTGCAGATTGTACGGCGCCTGCTCATTATATTTCTGATTCAGCCCGTCAATAGTAGTTTTGATTGCCGGATTTTTAGAAATCAAAGTCTGCTCATACTGCTTTTTCTTCTCAACCGCATTGGATTTTTTGAGGCCTTCAACTTCGCCGATCCATTTTTTCCAGTAGTTGGCAACGCGTGCATATTTGGAAGCATATTGGATTTTGGTGGCGGCATTTGTTCTCATTTTTTCGTCAAGAGTTTTCAAAGCTGCATCACGAACAGCAATCATCGCAGGATCGGTCTCTGTCATAATCTTTTCAACTGCAATTGCAGGAAGATATTCCGTCGTTCTCCCTGGGAAACCGAATACAAAAGTGAAATCATCCTCCTTCTTATCTTTCACAGAAATCGGAAGGAAATGTTTTGGTGTGTATGGGATGTTATCTTTGGAATATTCCGCAGGTTTGTTGTTCTTATCCGCATAGATTCTGAACATAGAAAAATCTCCCGTATGTCTTGGCCATACCCAGTTATCGGTGTCAGAACCGTACTTTCCGATGGCGGATGGTGGTGCGCCAACCAATCTGATATCTTTGAAAGTCTCGATTACATAAGCATAAAACTTATTGCCATAATACATAGACCTCACAGAAATAGTCTGGTAAGATTCTGTTTTCTGGGCTTTTTTATAAGCCTCAATATTTTCATTGATTTTCTTCGTGAGATCTGCACCCGTCAGGTTTTCGGTTCCGGGAAGGATTTGCGAAGTCACTTCTTTGATGTCTGTGATGAAGTCTACAGTAACGCCCGGATTTGGTAACTCTCCTGTCATATCTTTCGCCCAGAAACCGTTGGTCAAAAGGTCGTTTTCTACGGTAGAATGAGATTGGATGTTGTCGTATCCGCAATGGTGATTGGTCAGTAAAAGTCCTTTTGGCGAGATCACTTCGGCTGTACAGCCACCGTCAAACTGCACCACGGCATCTTTGATACTCGCTTTGTCCGGATTGAAGATGTCTTTTGCGGAAATCTTCATTCCCAGGCTTTTCATTTCTTTTTCATTAAGTTCCGTCGGGATCCACATTCCGCCGTATTGCTGGCCAAAAGCCATGACAGCCGGTAGAAACAGGGCTGACAGAAGAATTTTTCTTTTCATTATATCAAAAATATCAAATTATAAAACTTGACGAATTTAAAGAAAATATTCTGAACGATAATGATGAAGAAGTAGCAGATTAATTGATAAGGCATTCTACGAGGCGAGCGTACCATTTTCATAGGCTGACCTACCATTTAGATAGGCTAGCCTACAATTCTCATAGGTCAACCTACAATTTAGATAGGTCAACCTACCATTTAGATAGGTTCACCTACCGTTTAAATAGGCTGACCTACCAAATTCATAGGCTGACCTACCATTTTCATAGGTCAACCTACCATTTAGATAGGTCAACCTACCAATTAGATAGGTTGACCTACCAAATTCATAGGTCGCACTGCTTTTTTATGAGGTTTTGTTTATTTTTCGGTCGGTTTTATTGTGACTTTCGTAATTATGATCTTTCTGTTATGTTAGGTTAAAAGGAACCGACACATTTCTATAGTCACAAGCTTCCTATAAATTGCCTGGAGAGGTATTTTTGACATTAAGCCTGTCTGCAACATACTCGATTGTGGTTTTGCCGTGCGGTTTCGGATTTCCGTCTTCGTCCAGGGCTACAAAAACCAACCTTTCGATGGTGATAATTTTTTGGTGCGTCATTTTGTTCCGAACCTCGCAGCGCAATGTCAAAGATGATCTTCCAAATTCAACCGCCTCGATTCCGATTTCAATAATATCGCCTTGTTTTGCCGAACTTACAAAGTTGATTTCAGAAATATATTTGGTAACTGTCCGCGAATTTTCTAACTGGATAATGGCATACAGAGCAGCCTCCTCATCTATCCATTGCAGTAATCGCCCTCCGAAAAGAGAATGATTGGGATTGAGATCTTCCGGTTTGATCCATTTTCTGGTGTGGTAATTCATCATAATTCTATACCGTTTTATTGTAGTGCAAAGGTAATTATTACAATGCGCTTTTCTAATGTTTGCCGGGCAAAGTTTTCTTAATCAATAATTAAATTTTCATAATATTCTCTCAAATTCTTTGGTTGAATTTTTGATTCCCTATAATCTTAGTATTTTTGTAAAAAATTTTAGAAATGTCAAAAGTTAAAATAGGTACAGTTCAGATGTCGTGCGTGGCAGACAAGCAGGAAAACCTGAACAAAGCCATTGAAAAAATAAAAGAAGCCGCTGCAAAGGGCGCACAGATTGTCTGTCTGCAGGAGCTTTTTACATCCTTATATTTCTGCGATGTGGAAGATTACGATAATTTTGAACTCGCTGAGCCTATTCCGGGACCGTCTACAGCTGCACTTTCCGAAGTAGCGAAGGATCTTGGCGTTGTCATCATCGCATCATTATTCGAGAAGAGAACGGCAGGTTTATATCACAATACGACAGCAGTTATAGACGCAGACGGCGCCTACCTAGGGAAATACCGTAAAATGCATATTCCGGATGATCCTGCTTTTTATGAGAAATTCTACTTCACGCCAGGTGATTTGGGCTATAAGATTTTCCCGACCAGATTTGGAAAAGTTGGTGTTTTGATTTGTTGGGATCAATGGTATCCTGAAGCATCAAGAATTACAGCATTGATGGGTGCGGATATTATGTTCTATCCAACAGCAATCGGTTGGGCAACAGATCAGGACGAGGAGACCAATCAGGATCAGTACAACGCGTGGCAGACTATTCAGCGCTCTCACTCGGTAGCAAATGGACTTCCTGTCGTTTCCGTGAATAGAGTAGGCTTTGAGCAGGATGGCGCCATGAAATTCTGGGGCGGAAGTTTTGTAACCAATGCTCAGGGTAAATTATTATATCTCGCCTCTCACGACCAGGAAGAAGTGGTTGTAACCGAGGTAGATCTTGCCCAAACAGACTATATGAGAAAACACTGGCCATTCCTGAGAGACAGAAGAATAGAAACTTATGCGCCGATCACAAAACGTTTTATAGACGAGGATTAATGATAATAGATGAAAATTTTAATCCATTAGAAAATGGATATACTTTCCCCGCAGAATGGGAGGAGCACGAGGCAACCTGGCTATCCTGGCCGCATAAGGAAGAATCCTGGCCCGAAAGAATTGATCTTATTTATCCTGCATATGCCAAATTCATCGCCGAACTTACGAAAGGCGAATTTGTGTGCATCAATGTAAAAGATCAGGAAATGCAGGCCTTCGCAATGGAACATATTTCCGAAGCAGGCGCAGATATTTCGAAAGTAGAATTTTATTTTAATGAAACCAATGACGCCTGGTGCAGAGATCACGGCCCGGCTTTTTTGATTAATAAAAACGGAGAAGAACCTAAGAAAATCATTCTCGATTGGGGCTTCAACGCCTGGGGTGGAAAGTATCCGCCATTCGATCTGGATGATGTGATTCCAACCAAAATTGCTGAAGAAAAAGGACTTCCCGTTCTTTATCCGGGAATTATTATGGAAGGTGGCTCGGTAGAATTCAATGGTGCCGGGACGGTTTTGACTTCAAAGTCCTGTTTGCTTAATGACAACAGAAATCCACATCTTTCTCAGGAAGAAGTGGAAGAATATTTGAAAAAATATTACGGACAAAAACAGGTGCTTTGGGTAGATGACGGCATTGTAGGCGATGACACAGACGGTCACGTGGACGATACAATCCGTTTTGTAAATGAAGATACCGTTTTGACAGTGATCGAGGAAAATAAGGATGACGATAATTATGAGATCCTTCAAACCAACCTTCGTCAGCTAAAAGAGATGAAATTGTTAGACGGACGATCTTTGAATATCATAGAACTTCCAATGCCAGATCCTGTTTATTTCGACGGACAAAGACTTCCGGCATCTTACGCGAACTTTTATATTGCAAACAAATCTGTCATTGTTCCTATCTACAATTGTGCAAAAGATCAAACCGCCTTGGATATTATCCAAAAATGTTTCCCGGACAGGGAAGTGGTCGGCATAGATTCCACCGATATTATCTGGGGATTGGGAAGTTTCCATTGTCTCAGCCAGCAAGAACCTTTGGTTTAAAAATTGATCCGCATAATGCGGATTTTTTTAATTATTGTAAAATTAAGTAATGAACGAGTTAAAAGCTACAGATCAAGTCAAAAAGTTTCTTCCCTTTATCCTTGGAACTGCCATCTTTATGCAGATGCTGGACTCTACCATTCTCAATACATCGCTGCCTTCAATCGCAAGAGATCTGCAGGAGTCGCCGCTGGATATGCAGAACGCCATCATCAGTTATGTACTTACACTGGCTCTGTTTATGCCTGTAAGCGGATTTTTGGCAGACAAATTTGGAACGAAGAAGATCTTTATCCTGTCGCTGATCGTATTTTCCCTAGGATCACTCTTTTGTTCATTATCGCAAAACTTGACAGAATTGGTGATTTCGCGCGTAGTCCAGGGTGTGGGCGGCAGTCTTATGACGCCGGTCGGCAAACTGGCACTCATCAGGACTTTTAACAAAAATGAACTTCTAAAAGCGATGAACTTCGCCATCATCCCAGCATTGATCGGCCCTGTGATGGGACCGGTTGTCGGAGGTTATATGGTAGATTATCTCAGCTGGCACTGGATTTTCCTGATTAATATTCCGATTGGTATGATAGGGATTATCCTCAGTTTAAAATATATGCCCAATTACAAATCTCCTGTGATAGACTTTGATCTGAAGGGCTTTCTCATCTTTGCGATGGCTTCACTGCTGCTCTCAGTTTCGCTGGAGCTGCTGGGGAATGCTCAGAATATCACGCCCGTTTTACTAGTGTTTTTACTCGGATTTCTGATGTTGTACTTTTATTATAAACATGCGAAGACCGACAATAATCCCATCTTCCCACTCAATCTTTTTCAGGTCCGTACCTTTAGAGTAGGAATTTTGGGGAATCTGGCGACAAGGTTGGGAATCAGTTCCATTCCGCTTCTTGTGCCGCTGATGATTCAAATTGCGTATGGCCAGTCTGCTCTTACTTCTGGTTGGATTATTGCGCCGATGGCCCTGACAGCAATGTTCGGTAAATCATACGTTATAGGCATTCTGGACAAGTTCGGCTACCGGAAAACCCTGATGACCAATACATTTATCATTGGTGTACTGATTTGCACGCTTGCCATTCCAAATGTCCACAGTTCAATCTACTGGTTTGTGCCGATCTTGCTGGTTTTAGGATTTTTCAACTCCATCCAGTTTACATCTATGAACACCATTTCTATCGCTGATCTCAGAAATTATCAGACCAGCAGCGGTAACTCTTTAGTTTCTGTAAATCAACAGTTTGCAGTTGGTTTTGGGATTGCGTTTGGTCTGATTGTTTTGAAAATATTCGAAGGCGATACCACCTTTATTAAAAATGAAGTGCACAATGCTTTTAGATACACTTTTTTGATTGTGGGATTCCTGACGATTCTTTCCGGTTTCGTTTTCAGAAGGCTCAATTTCAGAGATGGCGATAATATGAAATCTGTTTAGTGTACATACAATTTGGGCAGCTATTTCCGCCTTCCGTTCCCGCTTTTTTTGCCAGGGCTTTCCCTGTGCAAAAAAGAGCTCCACTCAAGTCGGGCTGCGGGTTTGTCATAAAAAAAACAATAGTCAGCAAACTATAAATTTTCTATCTTTAGGCTTCAAATTCTTAGGATGTCAACAAACAAAACCACAGAAAACGAACTTTCCGTAGAAGATTACATCAACCATATTGCGGATGAAAAACGGCAAAATGATGTCAGAACACTGGTGAAAATCTTCGAAGAGACTTCGGGCTTTCTACCCAAAATGTGGGGCGATTCTATCATCGGTTTTGGAAGTTATCACTACAAATATGCCAGCGGACACGCGGGCGATGCTCCTTTGGCCGGACTTTCCAGTCGTGCTGCGCAAATCTCGCTTTATGTATACCCGGAAGATGAGGCCAAGGAAAAACTGCTGCCTCAGCTGGGGAAGGTAAAAACCGGGAAAGCCTGCATCTACGTCAAAAAGTTAGAAGATATCAATGTGGAAATCCTCAGGCAAATCATTCAAAACTCAATCAAAAACCTCAGGACAATTTACGGATAATGGATTTCTCAACTTTACTTTCTGACGATGTTCAGGCATTTATCAGGCAAAATATAAATGCTGATATCAATCAATTATTACTGAAAAAATCACCATTTCCAAATGTCTCCATTCAGGAAATCGTGCAACAGATAAAAGGCCGAAAAACGGCTCAGAAAAAGTTTCCGTTTTTAATGGGAGATCATCTTGTTTTCCCGCCAAATCTCAATCTGGAACAGGCTTCGTCACAATCAACAGCAGAATATAAAAGCAAAAATCTTATTGGAAAATCTTTCCTGGACGTGACTTCCGGTTTCGGAATCGATGCCTACTTCCTGTCACAGAAGTTCGAGAAAGTGACTTTGGTTGAGCAGAATTCTGACCTGATAAAAATAGTCGAACACAACTGGAAAGTGTTAAACCGGAAAGCCAACTTTATCAATCAAAATCTTGAAGAATATATTGAAAGTCTTCGAGAGCCTAAGACTGACACTTATACTAAGTTTGATGTTATTTATCTGGATCCTGCGAGACGGGATCACAATAATAAAAAGAAATTCCTGCTGGAAGATCTTTCGCCAAATCTCTTAGAAATTGAAGAAAAGCTACGATCAATCTCTGATAAAATCATTGTGAAACTGTCGCCGCTGATTGATATTTCCTATCTGGTTTCGGAACTTAAAAATATTAATGAAATCAAAATCATCGCAGTCAGAAATGAAGTGAAGGAATTGGTCTTGATAATGGAGAATAAAGAGAAAAAAGAAAAGAGCAAAGACACGAAAATTACCTGTGTCAATTTGGAATCTGACGAACCTGAATTTTCTTTTTTTATTAATGAAGAGAAAAATGCCAGTTCAGAATTCTCAGAAAGCTCGAATTTCCTTTATATTCCAAATAATTCCATTCTGAAAGCTGGTGCATTCAACATCATTTCAGAAAAATTCGGATTTAAGAAACTTCATCCAAACACACATTTTTATACTTCGGAAAACAAAATTGAAAACTTTCCGGGAAGAGTCTTGCAAGTTGAAAAAATTGAGGGAAAGGACTTAAAAAAGAATGATCAATTCAATATCATTTCAAAAAATTATCCTCTCAAACCTGAAGAAATTAAGAAGAAATACAAACTGAAAGACGGCGGAAAAAATTATCTCATTTTCACTCAAAGTATTAATGAAAAAGTGATTCTCCGAAGCATTTAAAACTCCAAATAAATCTAACTTCTAATTTCTTGCATCTCACTTATAGTTGATTTAAAATGAATGAAACTTTGCGGATATATTAATTATAGTGTCGATTTTTCACAGAATTGAAAATTCATTGAGAATCTGGTGAGAATTGTGAAAAAATCATTACATTTGCACGCGTAAAAATTTGGAATGCAAAATATTAGAAACATAGCGATTATCGCACACGTTGACCACGGAAAAACGACTTTGGTTGACAAAATTATCCACGCCACAAACATCTTCCGTGAAAATCAGGAGAGTGGTGATCTTATCATGGATAACAACGATCTTGAGAGAGAAAGAGGGATTACAATTCTTTCAAAAAACATCTCAGTTAATTACAAAGATGTGAAAATCAATGTAATCGATACACCGGGTCACGCCGATTTTGGTGGTGAAGTAGAGAGAGTTTTGAAAATGGCTGATGGTGTTGTTCTATTGGTAGATGCCTTTGAAGGACCTATGCCGCAGACAAGATTTGTACTTCAGAAAGCTTTGGAACTAGGCCTTAGACCATTGGTTGTTATCAATAAAGTAGATAAGCCAAACTGCCGTCCGGACGAGGTTCACGATCAGGTTTTTGACCTTTTCTTCAACTTGGATGCAACGGAAGAGCAATTGGATTTCCCAACATTCTACGGTTCATCCAAACAAGGATGGTTCAACACGTCATTAGAACAAACAGAAAATATTTTCCCATTACTTGACGGAATTTTGGAATACGTTCCTGCACCGAAAGTGTCTGAAGGACCTTTGCAAATGCAGATTGTTTCTTTGGATTTCTCTTCTTTCTTAGGAAGAATTGCAATCGGAAAAGTAATCAGAGGAGAAATTAAAGAATCACAATGGATCGGTCTGGCGCAGGCTGACGGAAAAATTGTAAAAGGAAAAGTAAAAGAACTTTACGTTTTTGAAGGTCTTGGAAAGAAAAAAGTAAGTGAAGTGAAAGCCGGAGATATCTGTGCTGTTGTAGGTTTCGATGCTTTCCAGATTGGAGATTCTTTTGTAGATCTTGAAAACCCGGAACCATTGCCAAGAACGGCGATTGATGAGCCAACGTTGAATATGACGTTCTCCATCAACAATTCACCTTTCTTTGGTAAAGACGGTAAATATGTGACTTCCAATCACCTTAAAGAAAGATTGACCAAAGAATTGGAGAAAAACTTAGCATTAAGAGTTGAGCAGACTGATGATGCTAATACTTTCCTTGTTTTTGGTAGAGGTATTCTTCACTTATCGGTTTTGATTGAAACCATGAGAAGAGAAGGTTACGAAATGACAATTGGTCAGCCACAGGTTATCCTGAGAGAAATCGACGGAGAAAAATGTGAGCCTTACGAATCTTTGGTTGTAGACGTTCCTGAAGAATTTGCTTCCAGAGTTATCGATTTGGCAACTCAGAGAAAAGGCGATCTTCACATTATGGAAACTAAAGGTGAAATGCAGCATATGGAATTCGAAATCCCTTCCAGAGGTTTGATCGGATTGCGTTCTCAGATGTTGACTGCTACTGCCGGTGAAGCTATTATGGCGCACCGTTTCACAGAATACAAGCCTTTCAAAGGCGCTATTCCTGGAAGAAGCAACGGTGTTTTGGTAAGCAAAACCCAAGGTCCAGCTACAGAATATTCTATCGCAAAACTACAGGATAGAGGTAAGTTCTATGTAGATCCGGGCGAGGAAATCTACGCAGGAATGATCATCGGTGAGCAAAACAAGCCGGGAGATTTGGTTGTAAACATCGTGGAAGCTAAGCAGCTGAATAACATGAGAGCATCCGGAAAAGATAAAGATACAGGTGTTGCACCAAAAATCTTGTTCTCTCTTGAAGAATGTATGGAATATATCCAGGGTGATGAAGCAATTGAGGTGACGCCTAACTTCATCCGTATGAGAAAGAAAATCCTTTCTGAAGAAGAAAGAAAAAGAATGGAAAGATCAGGTAAAGCCTAATCCCATACCAGATAAATTTTTAAAGTCCTCATTTTTGAGGACTTTTTTTATTATATTCGGCTTTCAAATTTCAAAGACACTTTTACACTTCTTCCATGAATCATAAACGCCAGCTGCATTTCTTTTTGTTATTATTAATGTCATTATTAATCTATAACTGTTCTCCTCAAAAAAAGCCAACAACTACTATAAAAACCCAACCTTCAAAACCCGTTTTGAAACCCGATCTTCCAAAAAAGACAGAAGATTTTCGTGTAGATCTGCCTGCTTTGAAAAGAGAATTTCGCGGGGTTTGGATCGCGTCTGTGGCTAATATCAATTGGCCTTCCCGCACCAACCTGACGACTGATCAGCAAAAGGCAGAAGCGATAGAAATGCTGAATATGCTGGAATCAAATAATTTCAATGCTGTCATTTTGCAGGTAAGACCTTCCGGAGATGCGCTTTATAAAAGTTCACTCGAGCCCTGGTCTTATTTTTTGACTGGCGAAATTGGCAAAGCACCATTCCCTTATTATGATCCGCTGGAATTCTGGATTGAGGAAGCTCACAAGCGCGGAATCGAACTTCACGTATGGCTCAATCCGTACAGAGCACATCATTCCAATGGCGGAAAGGTAAGCTCTCAGTCTCTGGTCAATCAGTTTTCTGATGTCACCTACAGGCTCAGAAATGGGATGTATTGGTTTGATCCTGCAAGTCCTGCTATCCAGGATCACGTCTCCAAAGTAGTCAATGACCTGGTGAAACGTTACAATATAGATGCGGTTCATTTTGATGATTATTTTTATCCTTATGCCACTTACAACGGCGGCGCAGATTTTCCGGATTCTAAAACCTGGAATGCTTACAGAAATACAGGCGGAAGCTTATCTAGAGCAGACTGGAGGAGAGATAATGTCAACCGTTTTGTTGAAAGAATTTACAAAGAAATTAAAGCTGAAAAGAATGATGTTAAATTCGGGATCAGTCCGTTTGGCATCTGGAAACCGGATTATCCAACCGGGATCAAAGGCTCTTCGCAATATGATGAGCTTTATGCAGACGCAAAACTCTGGTTTAATAAAGGCTGGGTAGATTATTTTGCGCCGCAGTTGTACTGGCCTATCAATTCATCAGGACAGAGTTTTCCGAAACTACTGGACTGGTGGAAAACCGAAAATACCTACAACCGCCATCTTTGGCCAGGGCTCAACACGGTAGAAGTTAAAACGTCTGACCGTCCGTTGGAGATCGTAAATCAGATTGCACTCAGCAGACAAATCCTTAGAGATAATACAGGTGACATCCATTGGAGTATTGCAGGCCTGACTAAGAGCTGGAATATGCAGAATGCCATCAAAACTCAGGTATACCAGGATAAAGCGCTGGTGCCGACAAGTCCCTGGCTGAAAACCGACAGGCCGCTTTCTCAGCCGAAACTGACCATTAAAAATAATGGCAACAACGTATCGGCAAGCTGGAAATTAAATGATAACCTAAAAGCTTTTCAGTGGGTTTTGTTTACCAAATATGGTGACGAATGGAAAACCGTCATTCTGAATTCTGACATCCAAAGTCTGGAATTCCCAAAGACTTATAACGGGAAATCGATCAATACTGTTGCTGTGAAAGCGATAGATAAGTTAGGAAACGAAAGCGATTATAAAGCAGAGAAGATACGCTAGTCATTCCAATTTTGATTTTTATTAATAAATAATTGATTATCAATAAATTGAGCGTTGTGATTGAGGTCATAAAGACTGCTGTTTTTTTTCTGTAGTTTAGTACTCGTAATATTCATTTTACATAAATGACATTGATAAACGACTATGAAAGCAAAAAAGATATATGGTGTTCCGGTACAGGTCAAAGGTGCTTTTTTTGATACGGAAAGTGAGAAGGAAATAGCCTCGGCGGAGCTAATCACGCAAAAATTCAGCGAACTGAAAAAGCGTTTTTTTTCGGTCAATAACTGGAAAGATTATTGCGGTAATTTCTCAGCCGAGTTCAAGCTTTTCGACCGTTCCGGGGATTCTATTACGAGAGATCCTAAGGCAGGAGATTACATAAGAATTGACATTCCAGGCCCCGGAGACTACAAAGCGAAAGGTTATGATTGGGTAGAAATTGTAGAATTGAATGACACCACCTTTGGCGAGGAAAAAGAAAGATGGCTGATGATGTGCCGACCTTGTCAGGAGCCTTCTGTGCAAACTGAGCATATCGCGCATTTCTACTCAGACCAGACCACTTCCACTATTATCATCTCCAGATTTGAAAAATCGATAAAAGTGGGGATCTACGGGCGAAATGAGATTACGAATTACAAGACAGGATGGATCGGTAAGATCAGAAATTTTATGATATCGCTTGGCGGCTACACGAGCCTGACTAAGATACAGTGGAAAACACTCGCAGAAGGTTTACTCAATTTTTAAGTAATACAGAATTCCTAGTTACAAATCCCGCTTTTAAGATGGGATTTTTTTATTTTAGGGATATTATAAAACGAAAGTACTGACATGAGACAGCAGGATACTGTAAGTTCATAGAATGTATACTTTTATAAAAGTGAAAAAAAGTACACTGCTATCTTCATCATTTGACAAAGGTTAAAGTTTTGTACTGTTTAAAATTTAATTATGAAATTTAAAAGTATATCCAAATATTTTTGGTCGTTATTGATTCTAGCATCATGTTCTAATGTCTTAAAAAGCCAGGACAAATGGCCGGACGGAACTACAATCGATAAATGGTTCACAGAAAACAAACCAACAGACATCAACAAATTAGGCAAGAAATACATCCTCACAGAAAACGGAGTGAAGAATGACAGTACAATTCTTCAAACCAAAGAACTTCAGGCAATCATAGATTTGGCTGCGAAAAATGGTGGCGGCGTTATAGTTGTTCCGAAAGGTACTTTTCTCATAAGTTCAGTTTTCTTCAAGCAGGGAACGCATTTGTATTTGGAAACTGGAGCAAAATTAAAAGGTAGCGACGATATCAATGATTTTCCGGTGGTAACGACAAGAATGGAAGGTCAGACGGTTAAATATTTTCCGGCTTTAATCAATGCTGACGGACTGGATGGTTTCACGATTTCAGGAAAAGGAACTTTAGACGGAAACGGACTTCGTTTCTGGAAATCATTCTGGAAAAGAAGAGAATGGAATCCTAAATGTACCAATATGGACGAAATGAGACCTAGAATTATCTACGTTTCTAATTCTAGAAACGTTCAGGTGGAAGGAATTACTATTAAAAATTCACCGTTCTGGAGTACACATTATTACAAAAGTGATTTTGTGAAATTATTAAATCTGACAATCTTAGCTCCGAAAGAACCTGTAAAAGCACCAAGCACAGACGCTGTTGACATCGATGCCTGTACCAATTTCTTAATTAAAAATTGCTATATGTCAGTGAACGACGACGCAATTGCACTGAAAGGAGGGAAAGGTCCAAAATCTGATAAAGATCCGAACAATGGCGAAAACAGAAACATATTAATCGAAGACAACAGTTTTGGATTTTGTCACAGTGTTTTGACTTGTGGTAGCGAATCGATTCACAATTACAATGTGATTCTACGCAATTCTAAAGTGAAAGACGCGTCAAGATTATTACACTTGAAAATGCGTCCCGACACTCCTCAACACTACGAATATTTAACGGTAGATAACATCTCAGGAAATGTAAAAACCTTTATTTATGTCAAAGGCTGGAACCAGTTTTTTGACTTAAAAGGTGAAGAAAGACCGAAAAAAGGATTGGCGAATAATATTACCATTAGAAATATTGATTTAAGCTGTGAAACGGCATTCTCTATTGAAAAATCAGATTTATTCGACTTAAAAGATTTCACATTTGAAAATTTCAAAATCAAAGCTATGAAGCCTGAAATGCAAAACCTGAATCACATTAAGAATTTAAAGCAAAAAAATATCAATGTGACGCAAGTCGCTTCTATCACGCAATCTTACGACAAAAAAGACGATTCCGATATTTCTGCTAAATGAGTTTTTATTCCAAAATATTCGTTCTTTTATGCTTTTGCTCACAGTTTCTGCATTCTCAATCTAAGGAAATCCAATTCCTGAGCGGGACAGATTCTGAGCATACCAAAGAATGGGATTTTTGGATAACCGGCGGAAGGAAATCGGGAAGCTGGGACAAAATACAGGTTCCTTCTCAATGGGAGCAACAGGGATTTGGCTCATACAACTACGGACGAGATTACGTTACCAACGGTAAAAATTTCAAGTTTAATGATGAAGTAGGTCTGTACAAACACAAATTTTCAGTTCCAAATTCCTGGAAAGGAAAATCAGTCAACATCGTTTTCGAAGGTTCAATGACCGATACCGAAGTGAAAATCAACGGAAAATTGGCCGGCGAAATTCATCAGGGCGCTTTTTATGAATTTAAGTATGATATTTCCGACAAATTAATTTTCGGAAAAGAAAATATTCTGGAAGTCAAAGTCTCGAAAATGTCCGCAGATAAATCGGTCAACAATGCAGAACGTTTGGCTGATTATTGGGTTTTGGGAGGGATTTTCAGGCCTGTCTATTTGGAAGCAACACCAAAAGAAAATATTTCATCAACATCCATCGATGCGAAAGCAGACGGGACTTTCCGTACTAATATTCATTTAAAAGGAATCAATTCTGTCGACAATGTAAAGGTCGAAATTTTTGACATAAAAAATAATTTAGTTGGAGAATCTCAGATTCAAATTCAAAAAGGAGATACTTTAAAGCAAATTCAATTCTCCGTTAAAGATCCAAAACTCTGGACCGCTGAAACCCCCAATTTATACAAAGCCAGATTCAGTTTAAATAAAAACAGAAAAAACATCTTCCAAACTGAAGAAAAATTCGGTTTCCGTACGATTGAAATCAAAAAAGGTGACGGAATTTACGTCAACGGAACCAAAATCAAAATGAAAGGTATCAACCGTCACGTTTGGTGGCCTGAAACGGGAAGAGCGGTTAACAAAAACATCGATTTGATGGACGTTCAGCTTATCAAGGAAATGAATATGAATGCAGTTCGATGCGCTCATTATCCGCCGAATAAATCCTTTCTTCAGATTTGCGATTCTTTAGGTTTATATGTTTTGGATGAACTCGCAGGTTGGCAAAAAAAATACACCACGGAAGTTGGCAAAAAGTTAGTGAAAGAAATGGTTACGAGAGATGCCAATCATCCTTCCATCATTTTTTGGAGCAATGGAAACGAAGGTGGACATAATTTTGATTTGGATGCAGAATATGTAAAATACGACCTGTCAAACCGTCCCGTAATTCACGCCCATCACAAGCCTGGAAATGCTTTCAATGGCATCGACTGCAATCATTACGAAGATTATTACAGCACCAAAAAAATACTAGAAGGAGAAAATATTTATATGCCGACCGAGTTTTTGCACGCGCAGGATGACGGCGGTGGCGGAACTTCTTTGGCTGATTACTGGGAACTTCACTGGAATTCAAAAAAAGGAGCGGGCGGTTTCCTCTGGGCATTTGCAGATGAAGGTTTGGTGCGAACCGATTTTAATAAACAAATCGATGTCAATGCGATAAACGCTCCTGATGGCGTGGTCGGTCCGCATCGTGAGAAAGAAGGAAGTTTTTACGCGATCCGGGAAATTTACAGTCCGGTAAAAATTGATTTGAAAACCTTGCCGAATGATTTTAATGGAACAATTCCTGTTGAAAACAGATATCATTTTACGAACTTAAATGAATGTCAGTTTGAATGGAAATTGGTCAAATTCAAAACACCATTTTCGTCTGAATCTGGTTTTGATGTACTTCAAAAAGGAAAAGCAAAATCTCCTAATATTATACCAACAGAAAAGGGAAATATTAAATTAAATCTTCCTCAAAACTGGAAAGAAAGTGAAGCATTAATGCTGACCGCAACCGATTCTTTCGGAAAGGAAATTTACACGTGGACTTGGAAATTGAAGTCTAATGATGACATTTCAAAACAATTTTCAAAATCTTTAATCAAAGAATTCCCGGTTTCAGTTATCGAAAATGATTCATTATTTATTTTAAAGTCAGACGAGAAAGAATTTTCATTTGGAAAGAAAGATGGTCTGTTAAAATCAATTATTTTAGATAAAAAAGGAAAAAAAATGACCTTCAGAAACGGACCAATTTTCGTGAATGGAAAAATGGAATTATCAGCCATAAAAACTTTTGCAGAAGGACAAAATCAAGTCATTCAAATTTCTTACAAAGACGGAAAAAAAGCCGTTTGGAAACTGAATCCGAATGGAATTTTTGAATTGAATTATGAATATTCGCTTTCTGGAGATTATCAGTTTGCGGGCGTAAGTTTTGATTATCCCGAAAATTATGTCATCGGCGCAAAGTGGTTAGGCAAAGGTCCGTATCACATTTGGAAAAACAGGACTCAGGGACAAACCTACAATGTTTGGCAAAATCTGAAAAACTCAACCCGGACAGGTTTTTCACCTTGGATTTATCCCGAATTTAAAGGTTATTTCGATGATATTTCGTGGTTGCAACTCAATACTGCGGAAGGAAAAATAACAGTCGGAATAAAAGAAGAAAAAATGTTTGTCAGACTTTTTGATTTTTACGGAATTTACGGTGCTAAAGGTTTCCCGAAATTGCCAATTGGAAATATTTCTTTCCTCGATGCGATTCCGCCTTTGGGAACTGTTTTGGCCTTTAATATTAATAATGACACTGCAACTTTAGGCCCTGAAAGTGAACCGAATCATCTGAACGGAACGTTTAAAAGAACCTTGTATTTCTACTTTGGTCTGCCGGATTTAGGCGATGAAAATAAACAGTTTACAATGCCGAAAGAAAATATTTTAACAGATTAAAAATGCAGAACTGGATAAAATTTTTGACGCTGTTTTTAGGTTCGTTTTTGTTTGCGCAACAGCCGACTTTTAAGTTTGATTTTGGTACAGACAGAACCGAAAACGGATTTATTCCCATCACTTCAAATTCAAAATTTGATAAGAAAATCGGTTACGGATTTATGGATATTTCAGGTCTAAAATCTGTTGATAACGGCGGAAATGCTTTGACAGGAGATTTTATTACCAGCGAAAAACCATTCTATTTTTCAGTCGCAATTCCTGAAGGAAATTATAATATTACATTAAATCTTGGCGATACAAAAGGAAGTTCGGAAACAACCGTGAGAGTAGAAAACCGCCGTCTGATGCTAAATGATATCAAAACAAAAATGGGTGAAATCGTGGAAAGACAAATCACGGTTCACATCAAAGACAGCATTATCCGAAATAACGAAGGAAGTCAAATTGGGATTGTAAAATTAAAACCTCGAGAAAGAAAATATCTGAATTGGGACAATCTTTTGACGATTGAATTCAATGACAAAGCGCCAAAAGTTTGTTCGGTCATCATTCAGCCTAATAAAACGGCGAAAACCATTTATCTGACAGGCGATTCCACGGTTGTGGATGCGCAGTACGAACCTTGGGCGTCGTGGGGACAGATGTTGCCGTATTTTTTTGTTCCAAATGAAGTCGTGATTGCCAATTATGCCGAAAGTGGAGAAACCCTCAAAGCATTTGAAGACCGCCACCGAATCGATAAAATCTGGAATAAAATAAAATCTGGAGATTATCTGTTTATCCAATTTGGGCACAATGACCAAAAAGCAGGCAACAGTACAAAATCCGGTTACAGAAAGCGATTGAAAGAATGGATTTCGAAAGCCAAAGAATTGGGTGCAATTCCGGTTTTGGTCACCTCAATGAACCGTCGTGTTTTTGATGAAAACAATAAAATCGTCAATACTCTGGATGATTTTCCAGCTGCGATGCGTGAAATTGCAAAAGAAGAAAAAATCGATTTAATTGATTTAAATACAATGAGTAAAAATTTGTTTGAAGCGATGGGTCCGGAAAAAGCAAAGAAAGCATTCGTGCATTATCCTGCAAATTCTTATCCCAATCAACCGACAGCTTTGGCGGATGATACGCATTTTAATACTTATGGTGCCTACGAATTAGCAAAATGTGTCGTGAAATCTATCGTCGACCAGAATTTACCTTTGAAGAAATATATTTCAACAAATTATAAAAATTTTAATCCCAATAAGCCCGATGCAGTGGAAGATTTTCATTGGCCTAAAAGCATTTATATGGAATCTTTGAAGCCTGATGGAAATTAATTTTTAAAAGATTTTAAAGGAAATTTTGTTTGCCCCGACCCTAAAGGGAGCAAAATTCCTGTAAAAATTTCATCAAAATTACTCCCTTTAGGGTTGGGGAAATAATATTGATGAAATTTCAACAAGCAGTTTTAAAAAGAAAATTGCAGATTTTTCAAAAAACTAATGTATTTTAAAATCTTTTATGACTTTGCGGTTAAATTAAAAAAGTAAAAATGAATATTAAAAATATCATAAAACTCAGTGTCATCTGTTTTGCCTTCGGAAATCTCTCCGCACAGAATCCTTGGCCGAAAGTTATCGAGACCGCAAAACCGTGGACCCGATGGTGGTGGATGGGAAGTGCCGTTGACGAAAAAGGATTAGACAAACAACTGACAACCCTAAATAAAGCTGGTTTCGGTGGAGTAGAAATTGTTCCGATTTACGGTGCAAAAGGTTTCGAAAATAATTATATCAATTATCTTTCTCCGGAATGGATGAAAATGTTGCAATTCACGACCAGCAAAGCGAAAAGCCTGAATATGGGCGTTGATATGGCAGTTGGAACGGGATGGCCAATCGGTGGACCACAAGTTGACGAGAATGATGCGGCGACCAAGATGATTGTGCAGACTTATGAAATCCAACCGAATGAAAAATTCTCAGAAAAAATTGTTCTGAAAGACGAAAAGCAGAAGAATTTAAAAACTATAAAATTAGATATTGTAACCGCTTACAATGACAAGAATGAAACGTTAGTTTTAACGGATAAAATCAATGCTGATGGAACTTTAAACTGGAAACCAACATCAGAAAAATGGACAATCTACGCCATTTTTGTTGGTAAAACTTTACAGAAGGTAAAACGTGCGGCTCCAGGCGGCGAAGGCTATACTTTAGACCATTTTTCGCCCACTGCAACAAAGGATTATCTGAAAACTTTCGATAAAGCTTTTGGAAATTCAAATTACAGAATCCGTTCTTTTTTCAACGACAGTTATGAAGTTTACAATGCCGACTGGACGCCGGATTTTAAAGAAGAATTTCAAAAAAGACGGGGCTATGATTTAAGTCCGTACATCAAATATTTGGTGGGCAATGAGGAAAACGAAATTGCAGTAAGAATAAAATCGGATTACAGAGAAACGTTGAGCGACTTGATTTTAAATCGTTTTACCAAAGATTTCACCAACTGGGCACATTCCAAAAACTCTAAAAATACCAATCAGGCACACGGTTCGCCGGGGAATTTACTGGATTTGTATGCAGCGGTCGATATTCCCGAATCTGAAACTTTCGGAAGTACGCCGTTCGATATTTTAGGTTTAAAAAGAGACAGCGCCGACATTCAAAAATCGGATGTTCCCGATATTAATATGTTGAAGTTTTCCTCTTCGGCAGCCAATGTAATGGGCAAAAAGCTAATTTCGAATGAAACTTTTACGTGGCTGACAGAGCATTTCAAGACCTCGTGGTCACAGGCAAAACCGGAAGTGGAGCAGGTTTTTTTGTCGGGAATCAATCACGTTTTTTACCACGGAACGACCTACACGCCGGCGGATGTAAAATTTCCGGGATGGCTGTTTTATGCATCGACCAATTTTGTGCCCGAGAACAGTTTGTGGCCACAGTTGAGTGGGCTCAACTCTTATGTTGCACGTACGCAAAGTGTGTTGCAAAGCGGTAAATCAGATAACGAACTATTGATTTACTGGCCAATTTACGACCAGTGGGCGAATCCGAAAGGGAAAGATGTTGCTTTTAAAATTCACAATATTGAAAAGTGGTTACAACCCACAGAGTTCTATAAAAATCTCGATAAATTGGGCAAATCCGGATATTCTCTGGATATGGTTTCGGATAAAATGATTAGTGAGGCGAAGTCGGATAATCAAACTATTCAGGTTTCAAAAGAGGGCGGTTCGTACAAAGTTTTAATCATTCCTCAATTAAATTATTTGCCGGAATCTACTTTAAAAAATATTCTGAATCTAGCTCAAAACGGCGCATCCATTATATTTCAGAATGAACCGAAAAATATTCCGGGATATTTTGAAGCCGAAAAAAGAAAAACGGAACTGCAGACTTTGTGGAAATCAATTCCTTTTCAGCAAAATGGAAATGTGAAATCGGCAACATTTGGAAAAGGAAAAATTATCCTCACTTCGGAAGTTGAAAAAGGCCTGGAATATTTAAAAATTGAGAGAGAAAAACTGACTGACACCGAACTGAAATTCGTGCGAAGAAAATTTGATGGCGGAAAATATTATTACATCGTCAACCACAATTCAGAGGAAATCAATCAGAATATTCCGTTGAATTTTGTTGGGAAACAGGTCGCTTTGATGAATCCTGAAAATGGAGATTATGGAATTGCCGAAACTCAAAATAATTCAGTGAAAGTTCAGTTGAAATCCGGGGAATCTTTAATTATAAAAGTTTCTGAAACTGCAGATAATTCTGTTGCAAAATGGAAATATGTTGACAAAACTGACGCGCCACTTGCTTTTAATCAACCTTGGCAATTATCTTTCAAAGCAGGCGGTCCTGAACTTCCAAAATCAAGAACAATAACGAAGCTTCAGCCTTGGACGAATTTTACAGAAGACGCTCAAACGCAAAGCTTTTCAGGAACCGGAGTTTACACAACGACTTTCAATTTAAAGAAAAATAAAGCCGACGATTATCTTTTGAAGTTCGATAAACTCTACGAAAGTGCAACAGTGATTGTCAACGGAAAAGAGGCCGGAATTGTCTGGAGCAACCCGTTTGAAATCAACATCGGCAAACATTTGAAAAAAGGTAAAAACACAATTACAATCGAAGTCAGTAATCTTATGGCCAACCGAATCCGGTATATGGACCAAAATAAGATTGAATGGCGAAATTATCACGAAATCAACTTTGTGAACATTAACTACAAGCCTTTCGACGCATCTAACTGGAAAGTTCAGCCTTCCGGTCTGGATGGCGAAATTCAATTAATTCCAATTCATTATTCAAAATAAAAATTAATTATGACTAAAAATATCGTAAAAACAATCGCTTTAGGAACTTTGCTGACCTTCAGTTTTTCCAATGCTCAGCAGAAACCGAAAGTCGTTTTAGACAACTTTTTCAACAACGAAAAAAAGGAAAATAAAGAAACGAAAGTCCTAGAATCGTGGCATTACACGTGGAACGACACTTCCAACGGCGGATTCTCTTTGCTGGGGGAAATTTTCACAAAACAAGGCGCAGAAATTACCACGTTGGCGACTGCTCCGACCAAAAAAGATTTGAAAAATGCCAATATTTACATCATCGTCGATGCCGATATTGACAAAGAAGCTTACGGCGGAAAAGCGAATCTGATTGACCCGACGAGCATCAAAAACCTGACAGAATGGGTGAAAAAAGGTGGCGTTTTGGTCTTGATGAGCAACGATAAAGGAAATTCTGAGTTTGAGCATTTCAACAAACTCGCCGGAGAATTTGGTGTTCATTTCAATGAAGACAGTTACAACCGCGTTCAGAAAAGAGAATTTGAGCAGGGAAAAGTGATGGTTCCGGCAGGAAATGAAATTTTCTCTGAACAAAAATTATATATGAAAGAAGTGGCGACGATTTCAACGAAAAGTCCGGCGAAAGAATTGCTCTCTGCGGAAGGTGAAAACATCGCAGCTATCGCAAAATTCGGCAAAGGGACGGTTTTCGCATTGGGCGACCCGTGGTGCTACAACGAGTACATCGACGGCAAAAAATTACCCGCAGATTTCACCAATTATCAGGGAACTGAAGAGTGGGTGAAGTGGTTATTAAAACAGACTTCCAAGAAATAATTTACGAGTGCAATCGGTTGAAATTGATTAAATGGAATAATTTGGGCTTAGAACTTCGTTCGTAAATTTCGATAAAAGCCTTCGCTTTTTTCTCATTTATGCCTTCCGCTCCCAAATCTGACGAAATGGTTCGATGAAGTCAATCTTTTTTGCAGAGGATTTTTTGATGTGATTCCATAATAATTGCAATTCGATTGTTTGCGTTTTATTGTGACATCTGAAACGGAGGCGTTAAAAAATTTTAAGGAAATTCCGTGAAGAAATTTCCAGTGTTTGAGTGGCGGCGAAAAATGTTATTGGACAACCCAATGGTCTTTCCGCCCGAGTTTGGAAATTTTAGGAATTTACTTAAAATTTTAGCTGAGTTTCCAAGTCTTGAATTTTTGGTTCTTTTGTTTCAAGACAAAAGAACTGATAATCAAAATAAAGAATAAACGACATTAGGCTTATAAAAATTGAGAATAGAATTATGAGAATTAAATACATCTTCCTTACATCTGCCATTTTTCTTACACAGATATTTTCTGCCCAAAGACAAATGGAATATCTGAAAAGGGGAATCGTTGCGATTCCTGCGGATTCGGGAGTTTTTGTAAGTTGGCGATTGCTCGGAACAGAAGCTCAGGATACCCATTTTGATTTGTACCGGACTGAAAATAATTCGACCAAAAAGCTGAATGAAAAAGCACTTTCGAACGAAACGAATTTTTTAGATAAAACCGCTGATAAAGCGAAAAATTACACCTATTTCGTCAAATCAAATACTCAGGACAAATCAGTTGATATTGATTCTGCAAACTATGTAGCAAATCAAAAACCATATTTTTCAATTCCGTTAAAAACACAGGTTGGTTACACACCAAATGACGCATCAGTCGCAGATTTGGACGGAGATGGTGAATACGAAATTATTCTTCATCAAACCGGTAGGTCAAAAGACAACAGTCAGAAAGGTGAAACCGACCCGCCAATTATTCAGGCTTATAAAATGGATGGAAAGTTTTTATGGGAAATTAATTTGGGCAAAAACATCAGGGAAGGTGCACACTACACGCAGTTTTTGGTATATGATTTAGACCAGGACGGAAAAGCAGAAATCGTAATGAAAACCGCCGACGGAAGCAAAGACGGAAAAGGAAAATTCATTGGCGATTCGACCAAAAATTACGTCAACGAAAACGGAATGATTCTTTCCGGACCGGAATATCTGACGGTTTTTGATGGGCAAACCGGAGCAGAAATTAATACGGTTAACTACGAAGTTCCAAGATTTGGAGGCAGCTTAAACCCAACTGATGAACAGATGACGGAGACTTGGGGCGATGCTAAAGGAAACCGACTGGATAGATTTTTGGGAGCCGTTGCTTACTTTGATGGCAAAACACCGAGCGTGATTATGTCGAGAGGTTACTATACCAGAACGGCAATTGCAGCCTGGGATTATAAGGATAGAAAACTAAGTCTTCGCTGGCTTTTCGATACCGAAAGTTCGGAAGCAAATAAACAGTACCGTGGACAGGGAAATCATAATTTGACGATTGCAGATGTTGACAATGACGGAAAAGACGAAATCGTTTTCGGAGCAATGACCGTTGATGACGAAGGAAAAGTGTTAAACAGTACGGGCTTTGGTCACGGCGATGCTTTGCACGTTGGAGATTTAGACCCAAGCAATCCGGGATTGGAAATCTTTGATATTCAGGAGAGATTTGATGATGCAGGAGCGCATTTCAGAGACGGAAAAACCGGAAAAGTTTTATGGAAATTACCGTCTACAGTTTATAGCAAACAGGGGAAATTTCAAGGTCCGGGACGAGGTTTGTCTTTGAATATTGACCAGCGTTACGAAGGTTCAGAATCCTGGGCAGCAGGAGCCGGACTGAAAGGAATATATGATACCAAAGGAAAAAAAATAAGTGATAAAAATCCACCCGCCAATATGGGGGTTTATTGGGACGGGGATTTTTTAAGCGAAATTTTAGACGGAACAAACGTTTCAAAATGGGATTGGAAGAACGAAAAATCAAATCTAATTTTCGATGCTAAAAGTTTCCAGTGTGAATCAAATAATGGAACCAAGAAAAATCCGGCTTTGGTGGCCGATCTCTTCGGAGACTGGCGTGAAGAGGTGATGTACAGAACTGCTGATAATCAGGAATTGAGAATTTTTTCTACGACCATTCCGACGAAACACAGATTGTACACTTTAATGCACAATCCGCAATACCGATTGAGCATTGTCTGGCAAAACGTGGGTTATAATCAGTCTCCGCATACGGATTATTATCTGGATGAATCGATTAAGGAAATGCCAAAACCGAATGTTGTAACCACGAAAGTCACAAAAGATTAAAGTTAAAAACTCTGTGAGCTTAGTGTTCAAAATCAACATCAAATATTAATTATAAAATAGAATTAATGAAAATAAAATTCATCATTCCAATTGTTGCATTGGTCATTCTAATTGGAGCTTCATTTCAAAAAATTCAGGATAAACCTGTTTTATATATTATCGGAGATTCTACGGTGCAAAACGGTTCTGGTAAAGGCTCAGACTCACTTTGGGGATGGGGAAGTTTTATGAATTTATTTTTAGATACAACAAAAATTGAGATTCAGAATCACGCAAAAGGTGGCAGGAGCAGCAGAACATTTGTGACGGAAGGCCGTTGGGATTCGATTATGAAAACCATTAAAAAAGGCGATTATGTTTTGATGCAGTTCGGTCATAATGACGGCGGAGAGTTAGCAGATACTTTAAGAGCACGAGGAACGATAAAAGGGATTGGCAACGAGTCAAAAGATATTTATAATCCAATCCGAAAAGTGAATGAAACGGTTTATACTTACGGTTATTATATGAGAAAATACGCAAATGAAGCAAAAGCTAAGGGTGCAATTCCTATCATCGTTTCACCGGTTCCACGAAATAAATTTAATGAAAAAGGCAAAATTGAAAAAGACCAATATGGAATTTGGGCAAAGGAAGTCGCTCAACAAACCGGAGCTTATTTTTTGGATTTAAATACGATGGTCATTGAAAAATATGAAAAAATGGGAGCCGAAGAGGTAAAAACATTCTTCCCAAAAGATCATACGCACACCGATGAAGCTGGTGCTGTTGTCAATGCAGAACTGGTGGCGAAAGGCATCAGGGATTTAAAGAAATGTGGTCTTAAAAATTATTTAGAAGAAAATAAAAAATAAATATATACTTATGAAAAAGCTATTAACAACAGGTTTTTTTGCACTTATTCTGGCGGGATTGACTTCCTGTTCAGTCCAGAAAAACAGTTCGGCAAGCAAGGTGGAAATTCCCAACAAAAAAGAGGTTTTGGATGTTTCCAGAAGAGCCAATCAATACTTTATGAACAAGTGGCCGGATACCAAACAAGATATTGTCGGTAAAAAAGTCTGGCCAAGTAATCTCTGGACGAGAGCGGTTTATTATGAAGGTTTAATGGCTCTTTATTCCGTAGATCCTAAAAAGGAATATTACGATTATGCAATGTCGTGGGCAAACAATCACAACTGGAATTTACAGCGTGGAACATACACCCGAAACGCCGATCATCAGGCTTGCGGACAGACGTATCTTGATCTTTATGAAATCGACGGAAGAAAACATCCTGAAAGAATTAAAAATGTGAAAGCTGCGATGGACAGTATGATTGCCACTCCAAAGGTGGACGACTGGTGGTGGATTGATGCGCTTCAAATGTCGATGCCAATCTTCACAAAGTTAGGCAGAATCACTGGTGAGCAGAAGTACTTCGATAAAAATTACGAAATGTACGCCCATACCAAATACAAAGAAGGCGGAAACGGATTGTACAATCAGGCAGACAAAATCTGGTGGCGAGACAAAAGTTTTCTTCCACCCTACAAAGAACCGAATGGCGAAGATTGCTACTGGAGCCGTGGAAACGGATGGGTAGTGGCTGCATTAGCCAAAACATTACACGATACACCAAAATCTGACCCGCATTATCAGGAATATTTGCAAGATTACAAAGATTTGTTAGCGGCATTACTTCCAATCCAAAGAGAAGATGGTTTTTGGAATGTGAGTTTGCACGATCCCACTAATTTTGGTGGAAAGGAGACAACAGGAACTGCACTTTTTGTTTACGGAATGGCTTATGGTGTGAATAACGGATTGATCGACAGAGCTACTTATCTTCCTGTTTTAGTAAAAGCGTGGAATGCTATGGTGAAAGATTCAGTTCAGCCAAACGGGTTTTTAGGTTGGGTACAGGGAACAGGAAAGGAGCCGAAAGATGGTCAACCTTTAGCTGTAGACAAAGTACCGGATTTTGAAGATTATGGATTAGGATGTTTCCTGCTTGCGGGAAGTGAGGTTTATAAATTGCAGTAGATTAAAATTTTATATAAAATGTTATTTAATTCTCTCGCAGATTAGGCAGATTAAGCTGATTTTTAAATAGAAATGATCTCGGTCAGTTTAATATGAGATATTTTATTTAAGTTCAAACCTTTGAGGACGCTTTTATTCTCTCGCAGATTAAGATGATTAGGCTGATTTTTAAATCTGCTAAATCACTTAAATCTGAGAGAGATTTTTTTTTTTGCAATTTTGAAACTAAAGCTTCTCCAAATCAAAGTGTTGCTAAACATTTTGGATCGCGTGAAAATTTCCACTCTAAATAATTATTGCAAAACGTACAAAATGCCAATATCTTTGAGCTTTTCATAAGCATGACACCACAAGATGCGCAATCGATTACATCTTGTTAATTTTCAAACTCAAGCAATACGAATATTATGAATGCATTATTAGGAGTTTTATTTCATTTCTTAGGCGGATTTTCCTCGGGAAGTTTCTACTTACCCTACAAAAAAGTCAAAGGCTGGTCCTGGGAAACGTTTTGGCTGATAGGCGGCGTTTTTTCCTGGATTATCGTTCCTCCGTTGGCTGCATTTCTTACCATCCCGGGCTTTTGGGACATCATCCGGAGTGAAAGTTCTTCTATTCTTGGGCTCACATTTTCCTTCGGTGCCCTTTGGGGAATTGGCGGATTTATGTATGGTCTGGGCGTTCGTTATCTAGGTGTTGCCTTGGGCAGCAGTATTATGTTGGGACTTACAATGGTGATAGGATCGTTGGTGCCGTCTATATTTTATGAATTCTCACCACAATCCGGCAAAGATAACATTGGACTTATGCTGTCCAGCGCGTGGGGACAATATGTTTTGCTCGGTTTATTTATCTGCGTTATCGGCATTATCATCAGTGGAAAAGCAGGTGTTATGAAGGATAAAGAGCTTCAAAGTGAATCTGTGGATCCGCACGGTGTCAGTGTCAAAACTGAATATAAATTTGGCTTAGGATTGACCGTTGCTATTATTTCCGGAGTTCTTAGTGCCTGTTTCAACTTTGGCCTGGAAGCCGGCAAACCAATGGCAAATGTTGCGAACGAGGCCTGGAAACTCGCGAATCCTAATCAGGGTGAGTTCCTTTTTCAGAATAATGTGACCTACATTGTCGTTTTGTGGGGCGGTATGGCTTCCAATCTTATCGGATGTCTCTATTTAGCTTTTAAAAATAAATCTTATACAGATTATACCAAAAAGAATGTGCCTGTCGCTAAGAATATCATTTTCTGTGCACTTGCAGGAACCATGTGGTTTCTACAGTTTTTCTTCTATGGAATGGGAGAAAGCAAGATGGGAAATGGGCCTAGCTCGTGGATTTTGCATATGGCTTTTATCATTTTAATCGCCAATCTGTGGGGCGTGATTATCAAAGAATGGAAGGGCGTTTCCAAGAAAACCATTACTACAATTTCTGTGGGAATGTTCATTATGTTTATCTCAATTTTGATTGTCGGTTATGGTAATTCCCTGCGATAATTAAAATATTTCAATTGAAAAATGCAAAAGGCACTGATTTTTATCAGCTGCCTTTTTTTTGTATGCAAATCACGAGGTGTTTTGGAAGCAAAATATAAAAATTTAATCATTATGTTAATATTTTGTTAAATGAGATAATATAATAATATTTGATATTTTTTAAGTATTATATTCATTTAGATCATTTAAAATAAAATATAATTGCCTTTATACCAATATAATTATCATATTAATATTGCAGGATATGACAGGATGCTCAACTTTATCTTACGATGTAACATTGTTGTAATGATTTTAACATTACAAAAAATTAATATATGTCACCAATAATTAAACACAAGGATATCACCCGCATCGTCTTTCCTGCTTTCCTGTTGTCGTCCGGTTTTTTCTGGGCACAACAGACCGTAACAGACAGCGCCAAGGTGCAGACTAAAGAAATTGACGAAGTTGTGATCATTGCCTACGGTACTCAGAAAAAGGGCGAAGTCACAGGCGCCGTGGGAAAAGTAGATACCAAAAGTTTCAAAGACCGTCCTATCGCAAGAGTAGATCAGGCACTTACGGGCCAGATTGCTGGTGTAAAAACGCGCTCTACAACGGGAAAACCTGGTGAGCCACTGGAAGTCCGCGTCCGTGGTACAGCTTCTATTTCAGCCAATAATTCGCCGGTTTATGTCGTAGACGGTATGGTGGTAGATGATATTGCCAACATTGCGCCGGATGATGTGCAATCGATTGATGTGCTAAAGGATGCCGCTTCTACTGCAATGTACGGATCCCGAGGTTCCAATGGTGTGGTGATCGTCACAACCAAGAGAGGTACATCCGGAAAACCTTCGTTCAGCTTTTCACAGTATTATGGGGTGCAGACCATCGAGAAAAAACTCGATATTATGACCACTGACGAATTTGTAGATTACGTGACCGAGGCTACCAATAAAAAATGGGTCGCTCTCAATCCCGCTACCAACAAAGCATCCGACAGTTATGAGGTAAGAGCGAGGTATTTCAATCTTGCCAACACGTATGATTACAACCTTGCCAACATCAACTACATGCTGGATCCGAGATGGGGCACCAATAAGGTGGCTAGCATAGACTGGCAGGACGCTTTTTACCGTCCGGCCGCTATCCAGAGTTATCAGCTGGGCGTGCAGGGTGGCAGCAAGAATGTAAAATATGCGGTCTCTGCCGGATATTTTGATCAGGAAGGTCTGGCAATCAATACAGGCTTCCGAAGGTTCAACCTGAGCGCAGCAGTGGATATCAATCTGAGCGATAAGTGGAAAATGGGAATATCCCTTCGTCCGAGTTACTCACAAAGTTATGGAGAAACGGTAGACGGGAAAGATAATCTGGCGCACAAAATGCTTTCTATGGTGCCGATTGCAGAGAACTCGGCCGGACTATACACCAATTTCTGGAGAAATACACAGTACAGATGGGCCGGCTCCACGCAAAGCCCGATCGGACTAATGGAGAATACCACCAATGATACCAACGAATTTAGATTATTGTCCAGCCTTTATATGTCGTACGACATTTTGCCGGGCCTTAATTTTAAACTTTCGGGAGGTGCAACCAACAATTTTAATCTGAATAACGGCTATATCCCAACCTTCAATCTGATTACCAATATCCCGGGACAGGTAAGTATCGCGAGCCGCAGAACGGTAAATTATAACAGATACCTGGGAGAGGCTTTGCTTAATTACAAAAAAACTTTTGGTGATCACAATGTAGCAGCCATTGCAGGTTACAGTGCGGAGAATTACAGAGTAACTTCCCAGTACAACAGAAACAAAGGTTTTGCTAATGACGATCTCGAGACGTTCAACTTCACGCAGTCTGCATCGGTTCTCAACTCAGAATATACAGCATCAGAATGGATGCTAGTTTCTATGTTTGGCCGCGTAAACTACGATTATAAGAAAAGATATATGCTGTCGGCAAGTATCCGTAGAGACGGTTCTTCCAGATTTGGATGGAACAACCTTTGGGGAACTTTTGCAGCATTTGGAGGCGCGTGGAATGTCTCTCAGGAGGATTTCCTTAAAGATTCCAGTTGGCTGAGCAATATGAAATTCCGCTACAGCTGGGGAGAAAACGGGAACAATTCCATCGGCGAGTACAGGGCATTCGGAACCCTGGCGGGCGGAAACTATTCATTTGGCGGTGCTCTGTCCAACGGTCTGATTCCGAATACGATTCCGAATCCAGATCTGACCTGGGAAAAAACACAGTCTTCTGATTTTGGCTTTGAATTAGGGTTGTTCAACAGGATAGACTTCACGGCAGATTATTATATTAAGAAAACAAATGATCTCCTTCTGCAGCAGCCTATTCCTTCTGTGACCGGATACAACACCATCTGGAAAAACGTAGGATCTGTGCAGAATAGAGGTCTGGAACTGGAGGTTACCACAAAGAATTTTACAGGCGAATTCAGATGGAATACGTCGGCAAATATTGCATTTAATAACAACGAAGTCTTGGCCTTAGGCGCAGATAACGCACCAATCTACACCGGCTTCAGCAGCAGTACAAATATAATCCAGGTAGGGAAGGAGCTCAATTCTTTTTATCTTTATAAGGCAATAGGCGTACTTTCCAGTGCAGACATCGCCAACGCAGGTGTGGCGAAAACTTCTGGCGCAATTGCGGGAGACGTAAAGTATTTTGACTTCAATGGTGACGGTGTGATCAACGAAAATGACCGTCACATCGTCGGTGGTCCTACTCCTGATTACTATTGGGGCTTTACCAATAACTTTTCGTACAAAAGTTTTGATCTTTCGGTATTCTTCCAGGGTCAGCAGGGCGGAAACAGCTATGCGCTGTTAGGACGCGCGATAGACCGTCCGGGAATGGGAACCCTCAATAATGCGATGGGCAACTGGGCCAACCGCTGGCAGTCCGACGAAAATCCGGGCGACGGCAAAACACCTAGATTAGACGGTACAACAGGCAGTCTTCTGGATACAAGATGGCTATATGATGCCAGCTACATCCAACTGAAAAATATTACAGTAGGTTACAATTTTTCTCAGGATCTGATGAGCAAACTGAATATTTCAAACCTCAGAATTTACGTCAGTTTGGAAAATGTCTGGAGAAAAGATAACTATTACGGAGGTTACAACCCAGAGTCTGTACAGTCTGACGGCACAGATTACGGGGCTTATCCCAACGCCAAAGTGTATATGATGGGCTTAAACTTTAACTTTTAAATTAAGAAAAATGAAAACGACCAATAATAAAATACCATTCCTGCAATCACGCAGCAAAACCATTACAAAAGCTTTTCTCATAGGAAACCTGATGCTGGGAATGATGAGTTGCGAAGATGACCTCAGGCTCGAGCCGGAAAATAACATCACGCAAAACTCCTTTTACACTACAGAACTGCAGATCAGCCAGGCACTGACCGGTGTTTACTCTGCAATGATCAACGCGTCGTCAAGAGGTGGTTTTGATGTTAATTTTTACCTTTTGGCCTCAGAAGTCAGATCCAATAACTATACAGCACTTTCACAGAACGGAAACAGGGACTATTATGCAATTAACAGGTTTCAGGACACTTCCAGTACAGATGAGATCGATATTCTCTGGGATGATGCCTACCAGCTGATATCTTATGCCAATGTGATCCTGTCCCGAATAGATGCTGTTCCGTTTGCAGACCAGTCACTGAAGGAGCAATACCGTTCAGAAGCACGCTTTCTCAGAGCTTACGCTTACTTTGAGTTGATGAGAAACTTTGGAAAAGTACCTTTGATAGAGCGTCCCGTGACGCCTGAGGAAGCCGTAGCAATCCCGAGAACAGATTTGCCGACACTCTATAATTTCATTACCGCAGAAATCGAAGCTTCAGTCGGTGGATTGAAAGATACCTACGATGCCAAAAACAAGGGAAGAATTACAAAAGCTGCAGCACACGCAATGCTGGGAAGGATCTATCTTACAGGTTCCGGATTCCCGCTTAATAACGCGTCTTACGTAGAAAAAGCGAGAGTCAATCTGTTGGCTGTTATCCAGAAAGAAGGGCAGTTTGTGACCTTTGCTCCAACGTATGCAGACCTTTTCAAAAGTGCTAATGATAACAAATACCACCTTTTCGAAATCCAGCACGTCAGCGGCGGTCTTTCGCAGGGATCTTATCTGCCTAGCTACGTATCCCCGAATTTTGGTGTGAACGATCCTTACTACAATCCGCAAGGCAGTCTGTACAGCTCCGGCGAGTTGGGTGTTTCCCAGTCGCTGATCAGTTCTTACGAAACGGGAGATCTCAGACTTCCGTTGACGATCAAAACACAGTTTATAGCACAAAATGGCCAGCCGGATAACCAAAACTTCTTTGTGAAATTCCGTGAGAAAGGTGTGGTCATCACCAACAGATATGACTGGCCGATCAATTTCCCAATCATCCGTTATGCTGATGTTTTACTGATGTATGCTGAGGTTCTTAATACCCAGGGTAATACCGCGGCCGCTGTACCGTTTGTCAACAGAATCCGTCAGAGAGCCGGTCTTGCACCGCTTTCGACTTCATTGTCCAGTGCAGATTTTGTAACAGCGCTTAGAAAAGAAAGAAGAGTCGAGTTTGCAGGTGAAGGCGTCTACTGGCACGATTTGGTGCGTTGGAATATCGGTGTTCAGGTGATCAATCAGGCAGCAGCAGCGCTCAATTACAATTACACCATTACCACAAATGATTATCTTTATCAGATTCCTCTTGCACAGGTTCAGGTGGCAGGCTACGAGCAGAATCCTTAATTGATTTTTTTTAATCATAATAAAAAATGGGCGGGAAATAAATATTATTTCCCGCTTTTTTATGCAGAAAATGTAATTAGTTGAAGATTACTTACCCAATTCGGCAATTTTGCCCGTGTCTGTTGCTATGTTGTGCATTATTGTTGGAGATATTGACTGCTTAAATATTGATTTAATATTTTGATTTACAGTTAATTATAAAATATTTAAATCTTTTTCAAGAGGCAGGATAAGGCAGGATGCGGGAATTTGGTTAAGAATGTACTTTGGTGACATAATAAATTAGTGTCAATAAAATTTAAATAAAAATTAATATATGTCTTTAATAATTAAACATAAGGATATTAAAAGAATCGTGTTTCCGGCACTTTTTCTTTCATCAAGTTTCCTCTTGGGGCAGAAAGCGGTAAGTGATACTGCGCAGACCGATGCTAAAGATATAGACGAGGTGGTGGTCATAGGTTACGGCACTGTGAAAAAGTCGGATCTTACAGGTTCTGTCTCTTCTGTTTCTGCCAAAGATCTAGCTGCAACACCGGCGATGAACGCGCTGCAGGCTTTGCAGGGCAGAGCAGCAGGTCTTAATATTGTGACAGCCGGCGGCGCACCGGGAGCGGGAGCCAACGTTACTGTCCGTGGTGGCGCATCTATCACGCAAGGTACAGAGCCTCTGTATATTGTGGATGGTTTCCAGTTGGATAACGCCCTCAACATCATCAATCCTAATGATATCGAAAGTATCGATGTTCTTAAAGGTGCTTCTGCCATTGCAATCTATGGTGCAAGAGGATCCAACGGTATCATTGTTATAAAAACTAAAGGCGGTAAAAAAGGAAAAGTCATTGTCAACTATAATTCTTTTATGAGTTTTGATATGCTTTCCAAAAAGCTGGATATGGTTTCCAATTCTGAACAGTATGTAAAATACCAGTACGAACTGGCACAGCTTGGCGGAAAAGCTGCGCAGTGGAGCAATATTTTTGATAACAGCCTGGGTACAGATTCTCCCGGATTCTTCACCGGCGCCTATGGCAGAATTAATAACAGATATGCCTCTTCGCCAGCATTGGATTGGCAGGATAAAGTGCTCGGCGGTACTGGCCTGACGCAGAACCAGAACTTCAATGTTTCTATGGGTACTGATAAAACACAGGCTTTCATCAGTTATAATTATAATAAGCAGCAAGGGATACTCGCCAATCATGATGAAACACGTAACTCTTTGCGTGCCAATATCAAGTCCGAGCTTTATAAAGGTCTGAGAGTGGATTTCGGATCTATGTTCACTTCCAACTCTGTAAACGGAGGCGGATCTTTTGGCGGGATGAAGAAGATATTGCTTCAGCCAATCACGGGAGGTACAAGATTTACACAGGATCAACTGTTCAACACACAGACTTTTGCTGATTTTTCAGGCCTCGATTCCAGTTTTGATACAGAGAATCCTTACATAGAAAATAATGCCTCTACGTCCAATAAACGTTCCCGTTCTTTCGTTGCCAATGCGGGTATCGAATTTGATTTTCTAAAAAATTTCACACTTAGAACTTCAGGTCAGTATACCTGGAATAGCGGTAAATCTACTGCATTTTCTGACGAGAACTCAAGATCATACCTTACAGATCCTGTGAATACAGGAATCAACGGAAGTATAGGTAATAATGAATCATACAGTTATCAGATCACGAACACTGTAACCTATAGCAACACGTTTGCAGAAAAGCATAAAGTGACCGCCCTTGTCGGTACAGAATCTATCTATGGCGCATCTGAAAGCAACAATATTTCACTTAGTAAGTTTCCGCCATTTGTCAATTTTGGTTTAGATCAAATCGACAATGCTACGGTAAGAGACAAAAGTGCAGACAGACCGGCTCCTGTAACTATGCTTTCGTATTTTGGACGTGTCAATTACAATTATGACGACCGCTATCTACTGACAGGAACGTTACGTTACGATGGTTCATCTAAGTTTTACAAAGATAACCGTTGGGGCGCTTTCCCTTCCGTTGCTGGAGCGTGGCGTGTGTCCCAGGAGGGTTTCTGGAAGGATCATAAGATCAATGATGTGATTAATGATTTGAAATTCAGAGTAGAATACGGTGAAACCGGAAACAACGATGTTCCAAGCAACTTGTGGAGAACCAATGTGATACTGACAGATTATCCATTAAACAATACAATCGGTAATCCGGCGTATGTGACGAGTTCCACCTATGGAAACATCGATTTGCGTTGGGAAGCTATGAAAGCAACCAATGTAGGTGTTGATTTAGCTTTGTTCAACAACAGAGTCAAATTAACTTCAGAATATTACAAAAATGATGTGACGAATATGCTTCTGCTGACAATACTTCCGGCGCACGCAGGTTACACCAACCAGTACCAGAATATCGGGACGATGAGTAATACAGGCTATGAATTCACACTGAATACTGTCAATCTAAAATCTGAAAACCTGAGATGGACAACTGATGCCAATATCGGTTTTAATAAATCTAAAGTGACTTCTCTGGACAGCGGAAGAGACTTCAGAACATTTTCTGTAGGAAGCAACAGGGGCGGACAGGTTACTTATTATGCTACAGTAGGAGAGCGTTTAGGAGATATGTACGGTTATGTTTATCAGGGTATATACACCACAGACGATTTTACGCAGGCGGCAAACGGCACCCTTACTTTAAAACCGGGCGTAGTGAAGCCTGCAACCGGTACACCTAAACCCGGTGATATGAAATTTGCTGCAGATAATGCCGCAGGAGATCAGTTTACCAGAAAACTGGTGAAAATAGGAAACGGTACACCGGATTTTATAGGCGGCATCAGTAATAATGTTTCCTACAAAGGCTTTGACTTGTCTATGTTTATGAAATTCAGCGTCGGTGGAGATATTTACAATGCTACCAAACAGAGTTTGAGTCCCTACGCACTTTTTCAGAACGTGCCAACAGAATTTGGAGACAATTACTACCATCTGATCGATCCCAATACAGGAATCATTACCAATAATCTCACCAGATTAAAAGAACTGAATCCAAACGAAGCAGATGCGCTTTGGAGTCTAAGTAATACAAATACGGCTAATATCACTTATCCTTCCTCATACTACGTGGAAGATGGGTCTTACCTTAGAATTGCGCAGCTGACATTGGGTTACAGTCTGAACAAAGAATTTTTACAGACTATTTCTGTAGCCAATGCCCGACTGTACGTTACCGTCAATAATCTGGCTACCATTACCGGCTATTCCGGTTACGACCCGGAAGTTTCAGCAGCTGGCGGTGTATCAGTAACACCAGGGTATGATAGTTCTTCCTATCCGCGTTCAAGAAGTTACGTGCTTGGTATCAATCTAACTTTTTAATATTAAGATCATGAAAAATATATTCAATAAACACACATTTATAAAGGGATTAGTCATTATTCCATCATTTTTTATCACAGCAGTAAGCATGCATTCCTGCAGCGAGGATTTTCTGGATCAGCCTTCTACAAACACATCAGATACAGAATCGGTTTTCAAAAGTGAGGATACTGCCGATATTTATGTTCAGGGCTGTTACCGGGGCATTGTACCTACAGAGATGTATTATCAGCTGGGCGCGGGCGACACAGTCATTCATTCCGCAGAAGATGGCACTACCAATAACTCCAAATATAACATTGCCAATTATTTTTATGATGCCAAGACGCCTTTTACGCTGACTGGCGTGTATTCTGTGATGTACGCATCAATAGAAAGAACCAATATAGCAATCAGCGGATTGAGCAAGATGCCCGCAAGTACCAGACGAAACGCCCTGATCGCGGAAGCAAAAGCATTACGTGCATTTTGCTATTATAATCTCATCAGAGTTTACGGAGATGTTCCTGCAGTGTGGGTTCCGTTGGTAGAAGCAGATCCGAATGATCCTAATACCTTATATCCAAAACGTTCACCACGTGATGGTATCTATGACCGCATCATCGCAGATATGCAGGAATCGGTGAATGATCTTCCTGCGGCTGGCTCTACGTCCGAGCGTCTTACAAGACCAGCAGGTAATGCACTTTTGGCAAGAATTGCTTTGTATGAAGCAGGTTATTCTCTTAGATGGGATCTTGCTACCGGAGCGCCGGGAACTATGTCCAGAAGAAGTGATAACACCAGAGTGCGGGAGCTGTATCAGATCGCAGACAATGCAGCAGCGGCCGTCATCAACGGCGGAACAGCCAGTCTGGTACAGGCACAAGGCGGTAAAAGCGGTTTTGAAGCAATGTGGTTTAATTTCTGCCAGAGAAAATTTGGCGTCAGCAATCCGGAAATGCTGTGGCATATTGCGGAGTATGGTCCAAATACCAATTCAGCCTTCGGTGTTTATGCAATGGAAGGTTCCAGAGGTGGGACATATGGCTCCAGAAAAGCACTCCAGTTTATACTTCCGACATATTATCTGTCATTCAAGCCGGGCGATACGCGACGAGATGTTTCCTGTACCTCATACAGTGTTTATTTCCTTAATTCGGGCGCAGCAACTGATACATGGGTAAATACGGGAACGACTTATTCCTGCATTTTACCGGGTAAATTCAGAATGGGTTGGGGTATTGCACCGCAATCAGCAAGTGAGCGTAATCTGAATATTCCAATTATCAGATATGCAGATGTTTTGCTGATGTACGCAGAAACGCAGAATTATCTTAATAATGGACCGACTGCCGCAGGAACAGCTGCTTTGATGCAGGTGAGAAACCGCGCCGGAATTGGCAGTCTCGCAGCTCCAACAAGTCAGCAGGCATTTGAGGACGCACTTGTTCAGGAAAGAAAATGGGAATTCGCTGGTGAATTTAATCTGAGAACAGATCTGATTAGAATGAACCGAATTGCAAGCGAAATCAATGCTACAAAACAAGCGATGAAAAACCTGTCTGATAGAACAGGCGCTTATGCTGCAACACCGGTTTATCGTCTTTATAAATTTCAGAAAAATGCACAGGTCTACGGAGATCCAATTTTGCAGGTGCCGTATGTTGATCTGACAAATCCTGCTCAGATTGCAGCAGTTCAGGCCATTCCTACAGCCGCTGGTGGATATGCCGCTTATCAAACGACTTTGAGAGCTATTGCAACTGCAAACGGTCTAGCTGCTGCCAGTGATGACAAATTCTATCCGGCTAATATGTTTCAGGCTTACACCAGTACTTTTAATGGTAATGCAAGAAAAGCAGCAGGATTTAATGCCGGATTCAATGCAATTCAGGTGGGCAATATCATTTATACAAAACCAACGGCATCATCAGAAAATGGCGGGAAATATCCGGATTGGATAGAAGGTAACGGCGATGGACTTTTCTACGGATTTGTACCGAATAAAACCGAACTGCTTCCTTTCGCGTCAGCTTCCGCAGGACATCCAATGGTGGATAATCCAAATCTGACACAACTTCCTGGTTATTAAGCTAAATAAGAATTAGACAAAATAAATTTTTCAATCCAACCCAGCACGTTCAATACTGCTTTTGTAGAAAACATGTTGGGTTTTTAATACCATTGAATATTAATTAAAATTTAAATTCAATCCTCATCAGTATAGTACGGGATGCTGTAGAAAATTTAACCATCTAATTTTGATAAAAAATTAAGAAAATAAAAAAAAATGGAAAACGTAAAAACATTCAAATACGTAGATTATTTATGGGACGAAGAAAAAGCGGCATCTTTCGGAGATGATCAGGTTGCTTTGTTTTTGTACCGTTCAAACATATTAGGTGCAGATCTTAGAATTACAAATTATGGCGGCGGAAATACAAGCTGCAAAACCATAGAAAAAGATCCGCTTACCAACGAAGAAGTGGAGGTAATGTGGGTCAAAGGTTCAGGTGGCGACATCGGAACTTTAACCAGAAAAGGAATTGCAGGATTATACACCGAAAGATTACGTAATCTGAAAAATGTTTACGGAGGCTTGGCAGACGAGGACAGAATGGTAGGCTTGTTCGATCACTGTATTTTCGATTTAGAGAGCAAAGCACCATCTATTGATACGCCACTTCACGGTTTACTTCCATTTAAACATATCGATCACCTTCATCCGGATGCTTTGATAGCTGTGGCTGCAGCTAAAGACAGCGAGGCCGTTACAAAAGAAATCTGGGGCGACACAATGGGTTGGGTGCCTTGGCAGAGACCTGGTTTTGATTTAGGTTTGCAGTTGGAAAAATGTCTGGCTGATAACCCCGGAATCAGAGGAATCGTTCTAGGAAGCCACGGTTTATTTACTTGGGGCGATACGTCTTACGAATCTTACATCAACAGTTTGGAAGTGATCGAAATGGCTTCTGAATTTATCGCTAAAAAAATCGAAGAAAACGGACAGGTTTTCGGCGGCCAAAAAGTAGAATCTCTTCCTTCCGACGAACGTAAAAACAAAGCCGCTCAAATCATGCCGTTACTAAGAGGTTTGGCTTCTTCTGAAAACAGAATGGTTGGTCATTTCACAGACAGCGAAGTCGTTTTAGAGTACATCAACAGTAATGATTTGGAAAGACTTGCGCCAATGGGAACATCTTGTCCGGATCACTTCCTGAGAACGAAAATTCAGCCTTTAGTTCTGACTTTAGATAAAAATGAAGATTTATCTGATTCAAAAGCGATTCTTGAAAAACTTAATCCGCTTTTCGAACAATACAGACAGGAGTACAAAGAATATTACGAGACTTGCAAACATCCAAACAGTCCTGCAATGCGTGATCCAAATCCGGTCATCATCATCTATCCGGGCGTTGGAATGTTCAGTTTCTCAAAAGATAAGCAGACAACAAGAGTTGCAAACGAATTTTATGTCAATGCAATCAACGTCATGCGTGGCGCAGAAGCAATTTCTCAATACACTTCTTTACCAAGACAGGAAGCGTTCGACATCGAATATTGGTTGTTGGAAGAAGCAAAACTTCAAAGAATGCCGAAAGAAAAACCATTGTCCAGAAAGATTGCGATCGTAACAGGAGCAGGCGGTGGAATAGGACAGGCGATCGCCGACAAAATGGTGGCTGAAGGCGCAGTAGTGGTTTTTACAGATCTTAATAAAGATGCTGCAGATGCCGTCACCGCAAAATACAGCAAAGACCAGGCAATCGCTGTTCAGTGTGATGTGACGAGCGAAGAAGGTATTTCAGAAGCTTTCAAACAGACAGTTTTAGCTTTCGGAGGTGTTGATATTCTGGTTCATTCTGCAGGTTTGGCAATTTCTAAATCTTTGGAAGATACGACCTTGCAAGACTGGGATTTGCTGGAAAATGTTTTGGTTAAAGGTCAATTCTTAATCGCTAGAAGCGGCACCGAAATTATGAAAAAGCAAAATCTGGGTGGCGACATCGTAAATATTGCGAGTAAAAATGGTTTGGTGGCCGGTCCAAATAACGTAGCCTACGGAACTGCAAAAGCAGCTCAGCAGCATATGACAAGATTATTGGCAGCAGAATTGGCAGCTGATAAAATCAGAGTCAATGTTGTGAATCCTGACGGTGTGATCGTTGGAAGTAAAATCTGGGAAGGTTCTTGGGCAGAAGGCCGCGCAAAAGCAAACGGAATTTCTGTAGAAGAATTACCGGCATTTTACGCAAAAAGAAATTTATTAAACGAAATTATTCTTCCTGAAGACATTGCAAACGGCGTTTTCGCTTGTGTTGCGATCTTGGACAAAACAACAGGAAATATCATCAATGTTGATGGCGGAATGGCGAATGCATTCCCAAGATAAATTTAATTTTTTTGAAGGTTTTTATTTTAATAAATTGAAGGCTTGCTTCTGGTAAGCTTTCAATTTTAAAATTTTAAAATATAATGATAATAGGAAAAGATAGTATTGATCAGTACAACAAAACAGGCATTGAAAACTTCAATTCAGATTTTGATTTTCTGCAGAATAAACTCACGAGATCAGGCGCAAACGTTTCTGAAATCGTCAACAAAATTGCCGATTTCCAAGTAGCGATTCCAAGTTGGGCTTTAGGCGCGGGAGGAACGAGATTCGGACGGTTTTCTTACGGCGGTGAGCCAGCTGTTTTGGAACAAAAGTTAGATGATGTCGGTTTGCTTCACGCTTTGACACATTCTGCAGGAGCAGTTTCTCTTCACATTCCCTGGGATATTCCTAGTGATGTAAGTGCTTTGAAAGAAAGTGCAAAATCCCACGGACTTGTTTTCGATGCGATGAATTCCAATACTTTTCAGGATCAGCCTGGCGCTCAGAAAACGTATAAATTTGGTTCTCTTAATTCTGTTAATGAAGATTCCAGAGCTTTCGCTGTGGAGCATAACAAAGAAGTGATCAGAATCGGAAAAGAATTAGACTCCAAAAGTTTAACCGTTTGGTTGGCGGACGGCGCAAGTTTTCCAGGACAATTGAACTTCCAGACTGCTTTATCAAACACTGAAAAAAGTCTGAAAGAAATCTACGCAGATATGCCGGAAGACTGGAAATTGTTCATCGAATATAAACCATACGAACCCAATTTCTACTCAACAACCATTCAGGATTGGGGAACTTCTTTTATGCTCGCCAATGCTTGTGGAGAAAGAGCTTTTACCTTGGTTGATCTCGGTCATCATTTACCAAATACGAATATTGAGCAAATTGTTGCAACATTGATGTACAAAGGTAAATTAGGCGGTTTCCACTTCAACGACAGCAAATATGGCGATGATGATTTGACCGTTGGATCCATCAAACCTTATGCTTTGTTCTTGATTTTCAATGAATTGGTGTACGGAATGGAAAACAACCCAAACAATCCATATCCAGCCTGGATGATCGATGCAAGTCACAACATCAAAGATCCTTTGGAGGATTTGTTACAATCTTTGGAGGCTATTTTAATTGCTTATGCTCAAGCACTTTTGGTAGATCAGAAAGCATTAAAAACGGCACAATTGAATAATGATGTAGTAGCAGCGCAGGATATTTTGCAGAATGCATACAGAACAGATGTTCGCCCATTGCTGCAGGCTGCAAGATTACAGAGTGGCGCAGCATTAGACCCAATTGCAGCTTACAGAAATCTGAAAGTAAGAGAAACTTTGATATCCGAACGAGGCTGGGCAAAAGCAACAGGATTGTAAGATCCTTACTAAAAGAATTAATAAACAGAACTTTCAATTCATTTGAAAGGCTGTCACAATAAACCACTTGTTTTTATTTAAGGTCAGTGTTTAGACCATTAAGTTTTATTAAGTAATGTTTTTTCTTCTTAATATCTAAACACTCCTTATTTTTTTTTAATTTGACGATTTTCAAAATCGCTATCAATAAAAACATATTTCTACCAATTATATAACCACAAGAATGTCCAAAAAGAAAGTAACGATTGTTTTTGATATTGGAAAAACCAACAAAAAGTTTTTTTTATTTGACAAAAACTATAAAGAAGTCGTTCGGGAATATACGGAATTGCCTCTTACAAAAGATGAAGATGGCTATCCAACGGAGGATCTTGCCGCACTTCAAAACTGGATAAAGGATAACTTCAATGCCATTCTGGACGATGAAAATTATGATGTGAAAGCCATCAATTTTTCCACTTATGGAGCCAGCTTCGTTCACTTGGATCACAAAGGAAACGTCCTCACACCGCTTTACAACTACACCAAACCAATCGATGATGATATTCTCGATTTGTTTTACGAAAAACACGGCGACAAACTGAAGATTGCCCGCGAAACCGCATCTCCGCAAGCAGGAATGTTGAACTCAGGTCTGCAATTATTTTGGTTAAAGTACAAACATCCGGAGGTTTTCAGTAAAATCCGTTACAGTCTTCATTTGCCGCAGTATTTATCGTATTTATTTACCGGAATTTGCGTGTCAGAATTTACGTCAATCGGCTGCCATACCAACTTGTGGGATTATGACAAAGCAGATTACCACGACTGGGTTTATGGGGAAGAAATTGATGTTTTGATGCCGCCAATTGTTCCAACTTCAGCAAGTATCAATACGTCTTACCGGAATCAGAAAATTAAAATCGGTGTAGGAATTCACGACAGTTCTTCGGCGTTGTTACCTTATATTTTGAGCAAGAAAAATCCATTTTTACTTTTATCAACAGGAACCTGGAGTATTTCTCTCAATCCATTCAATGATGAAAGTTTAACGGACGAAGACATCGAAAACAACTGTCTGAATTACATGCGAATCGATGGAAAACGTGTGAAAGCTTCCCGGTTTTTTATGGGAAATGAATACCGAATTCAGGTCGAGAAACTCTGCGCTTACTACGGAAAGGAATATGGCGCCCACAGAGAAGTGGAGTTTGATCAGGAATTATATTTGCATTTAATGAAAAATAAAAATGTCTACTTCCGTTTTGAGGGCATTATTCTCAAACGAAAAATGATCACCGAAACCGATCTCAAATCGTTTGCCACTTTCGAAGAAGCCTATCACCAGTTAATGATAGAATTAATGGATTTGCAGATTCACACAATCAAAAATGCCATCGGAAACTCAGAAATCGACACGATTTATATTGACGGCGGATTCACAGATAACGATGTTTTTATGAAACTGATGTCGCATCATTTCCAGCATTATAATGTGATGTCAACGCATTCACCGCTTGGTTCTGCACTTGGCGCGTCTATGGTGATTTCGAACAAGAAAATTGACGAAACATTTCTTCAGCAGCATTATCAGATGAAAGTGCTTCAGCCTTTAATTCTTAATTTATAACTATTTTAGTTGTCAGTTGATTGTTGTCAGTTGCTGGCAAAATCTTAAAACCGACAACTGTAAACCATCAACCAACAACCAATTATGTCATTTCCATTCGATACCAATTATGCGTCATTAGAACTTCTGATTCAGCGCGCAAAACAGAGAATGCCGCGTTTCGCTTTTGATTATCTGGATGGCGGCTGCAATGAAAATATCAACAGAGACAGAAATACCAGCGAGTTGAGAGAAGTACTTCTCCGTCCGCAGTATCTGCAGGACAATTACCGGGAAGCCAATATGGAAACCGATTTATTCGGCGTAAAATATTCTGCGCCTTTTGGGATTTCGCCGGTAGGTTTGCAGGGTTTAATGTGGCCAAACGCACCGGAAATTTTAGCGAAAGCTGCTCATAAACACAATATTCCTTTTATTTTAAGTACTGTTACGACAAGCAGCATAGAAAGAATTGCTGAACTTACGGAGGGAAAAGCGTGGTATCAATTGTACCATCCAAGAGAAGAATGGTTGCGTGACGATATTCTGCAACGTTGCGAAGCTTCCGGCTACGATGTTTTGGTAGTGTTGGCAGACGTTCCGACATTTGGTTACAGAGCCAAGGAAATCCGAAATGGTCTCGCAATGCCGCCTCAATTGAATTTACGAACAGTTTCTCAGGCTTTAGTAAAACCACAGTGGTGTCTGGAAATGCTGAAACACGGCGTTCCTAGTTTTGCTACGATGGATAAATATATGGACAAAAATATGGGCGTAAAACAGCTCGGACAGTTCATGAACTCGACATTTTCCGGAAGATTAAACTCAGATCGAATCAAAGCAATCCGTGATAAATGGAAAGGTAAACTGGTCATAAAAGGCGTTGCTTCCGATGAAGATGCTGCAGAATCTGTCCGTTTGGGATTTGACGGAATGATCATTTCCAACCACGGCGGAAGACAGCTGGATGCAGGAGAATCCACGATTTCTGTAGTAAAAGATATCAGCGAAAAGTATAAAAGTCAAATCAAAATAATGATGGACAGCGGCGTGAGAACCGGCCCGGACGTTGCGCGCGCACTCAGTTGTGGCGCAGAGTTTACATTTATGGGAAGAACATTTATGTATGCCGTAGGAGCTTTGGGAGACAAAGGCGGCGATCACATCATAGAAATGCTCAAAATGCAGTTCCGCCAAGTGATGGAGCAGCTTTGCTGTAATGAAACGACCGACCTCAAGAATTTTTTAGTAAAATAAATTTAGTTGTTTATTTAATTTTTTTCAAGAAAGAACGGGCTTTTATGAGCTCGTTTTTTTTTAAAGTGAATCTCTTTCGATATATTTAAAGACATTATTCACCTGTTCTTTTTTATTTTTCAGAACCATATAAGCAGCAGATTCTGCCATGGCTTTGAAATCTGTGGTGATCACAGTGATTCCCAAAAGCTCTTTCAGCGGCGTTTCATTATAGGAAATGATACCGATGTCTTCGCCCAGTTTTAGATTTTTCTGTCGGATCTGCTTCACCAGATTTACAAGGTCTCGCTCCTGTATAGTGATGAAAATATCTTTGTCCTGCAGTTCCATATCAGGATAGATGGCGTCCAGAATCTCATAATCCAGTTTGTTTTCTTTACAGAATTTTTCAAAGCCGCGCACGATGCGGAAAGGGTAGGGATTGATGGACTTGTCCGGATAAACCAAAATGATTTTCTCGTATTTTTTGATTTTGTCCAGGCCTTCTTTCAAAGCATTGTAAATATCGAGTGCGAAATCCTGAAAAACAGAACCGTATTCTCCCGATATATTCGGTTTTGTGTTGTCCAGCATTACCAGTTTGTTCTTCGGGATTTTTTCGATCATATCAATCACTTCCTGAGTAGAACTGGTGTGTTTGGACTGATCATCGCGGAAATGAGGCATCACAACATAGTAGTCAAAGCCGCCGAGATTTCGTTTCAAAGCGTTGATGAAAAGCGTCTCATCGCAATGGTAAATGTACATTTCGACATTACCTTTGGATCCGATGGCGTTTACAAAATAATCGTAAATCATCATTTTATAAGTGCTCGGCTTGTTGATCAGAAAGAAAATATTGATGACATCATTCTTATTGATGCGGGAAATATAATAACCTTTTCCCTTCACAGATTCTATGATTTGCCTTTTTCTGAGTTCCTTATAAGCTTTTTCTACAGTATCTCTGGACAGGAAACATGCTTCACTCAATTCGTTGATCGAAGGTATTTTTTCTCCGATTTTAATTTCGCCACCGTCAATTCCGTTCAGGATCGAATCTACGATCTGCTTGTACTTCGGAACTCTGGAGTTTTCATTGATATTAACTTCGAATATTTCTGACATGACTTTTAATAGGAATATAAATTCAGTTTTAAGAAAATCTGACCCGGAAAAATTGGATTCAGTAAGTAAAGACAAGATACAAATTTTACATTAATTTGGTCTTACTATTTTTAAATTTATAAATAACTGATAATCAATTAATTTAAAAGATGTTTTAGAAAAAAGTGTTACTGATGCAGTGACAATTTTTATCGTGGGGTGTAAATAAAATAGTACAGTTTCAATGTACCTGGTTCTGAATGGTCTTAAATTAGACAAAAAAAGCCTGCCGTTTCCGACAGACTCTAACTAAAATATGAATGGTTTATTTTCTAAGGCATTTTTTTAAAACCTTCTGCTTTTATTTTCCAGGTTCCGTCTTTCGGGAAACCAGGGAATTGTCCAGTCGAACTGTCCCAACCTTCTAACATCATCGCAACCGTTGTCAGAACACCGCCATTTCCTGGAAGATAAATTCGAAGACGTTTGTCCTGGAAATTATGACCATTTTTCAAATACGTATTGGTTTGAATATCCATAAACAGCGCATCCAAAGCTTTATTCGGAAGACCCAATCTTGCTGCATTCATCGCCGTCATCGGGAAATCCCAACCCCAGGTATGTTCCCAGTTCCATCTTTCCCAAACGATATCCAAGGTGTTTTTCATAATCTTTTTATCCAGTTTCGGAGATTCAGGAACCATTCCCAATGCTCCCAAAACTGCAGGGTGATCAGTCATCCATTTTGGAAATGTGAAAGAATCCTTTGCTGATTCTGTTGATAAATAAACACCATCCTGAACCGGAAGCGGAGCCAATTTATTGATGACATCGTCCCATTTTTTATCTCTCGGCTGTCCCAATCTTTCTTTCCATTCCTGCGCGATTTTCAGTGACCAGTCCCAGTACGCCACTTCATAAGTCGGGTTATAAGTATCTTTAGCAGGGAAAACTTCCTGAGCTGGAATAACGCCTTTACCTAAATTGTAACGATTTTTTTCTTTGTCATACGTCGCAAAATCGGCCATAAAATCAGCTGTTGCAAAAATTAAATCTTTATATTTTTCTAAAACTTTTTTGTCTTTGCTGTTTCGGTACAAAAGTTCGGTCATATAAATGATGTGCGGCTGTTCCCATATCAAAAATGCGGCAACAGAAGACGGACTTTCGTTTCCTTCGTTATCTGACATTTTAATCCAGCGAACGCCTTTGTATCCTTGTCTTTCGGCTAATTTTTTAGCTTTATCAAACGACCTGAAATAATAATCCAGTTGCTTCTCCAAAATTTCCGGTCTTCCCCACAAAGCATAATGAACGCCGTGCCACCAATGCATTTCTGTATGCGGCTTTCCATACCAGCTGTTGAACGTTAAACCCGTTTCCTGAGGCGGATTGCTTCCACCACACTGAACTTTCGTTAAATATTCTGAAAGAACAACCCTTCTTTCCAATTCATTGGCTCTCGGGTCTGTACTTCCTTCAAAATCAACGGCAGCTCCGCTTTCCCAGAAGTTTTTCCAGCCTGAAGTACTTTCTTTTTCAGCATCAGCAAATAAAGTTCTGTTAGATTTCGGACTTTTAGCAGAAAACTCAATACTTAATTCTACTGTTTTGTTTTTGGAAGAAGGATCGTAAACGAAGTAATGTTTTCCGGCTTCACGAAGTTTTCCTTCCGTAAAATTAAGTTGAGTATAATAATCCGTGCTTTGCAATTTATGCTGAATCAAACCCTGCGTCGAATTTGAAGAAACGATGTTTGAAGAATGATCATTTTCATTTCCATAAAAAGCCGCATCATCCAAGAATTGTCCGGTTGGAGAAGGGTAGCGTGCAAATACTTTCAATCTGTTTTTTGAAATTAAATCCGATTCAATTTTCACCCCTATTTTATCTGAATTTTGGAAAGATGCCGTCCATACTTTTACCGGAGTTCCTTCCAGAGAAAATTCGCTGGTGATAATTCCTGTCCACAAATCAATTTTCTGATTGATGTTGGTTAAATCTGAAATTTTTGCTTTCTGACCATCCTTTTTCGTCAGTTCAATTCCAATATTTCCCAACTGTAAACGGTGTTGATTCACACGGAAATATTCAACTGCCCCTTTATTTCTTTCCGGTTCTTTGATTTGAACAGAGTACAAAGCTTTGCGCCCGTCATTATTAAAATCGTAAGGCTTTAAAGTTTCTTCAAATTTATAATTTTCTTTATTCGGAAAACTGTTCCATCCCCATTCAGACTGTGTTCCCAGAGAAACACCGTTTTTATAATATTCAGGGAACGACTGCATTCCGGTGATGTCAACCGTGTAGGCGAATTTTCCGTTTCCAACCGTAAAAGTGGAAAGGGTGTCTGCTTTGGTGTTGACAACATTGTGTCGCTGAACGACCTTTTTCCGGTCGATTTTCTGGGCGTTTAAGGATGAAAATCCAACGCAGAAAATACTCAGATATATTGCAATTTTCTTCATTTTATATAGTAAATTTATTTTATTGATATGCTTTTCAAAATGACGTTTCAATAGCGTTCCTACGGAACGCATTACTTTATTAGTTTTACATTTTATGTACACAGATAGCGTTCCTACGGAACGCGTTACTTATAGTTACATTTGCTACACAGATAATGTTCTCTATGGAACAGTTTTTTTCGATTCCGTTAGGAATCACATCTGTGTAGACAATCATCGTAAATGTCGGTGCATTCCGTAGGAATGCTATATTTTTTCTATCTTTTATGATTATCCGTTTTGAAGAATAGTACAAAATCAGCAGTCATCTTGTCATTCCGTAGGAATTTAAATTATTTCATTTTCAGTGTGATGAGATTCCTACGGAATGACAAACAAACTATTAAAAATTAAATTATTAATTACGGATATCCATTTTTTATTCTTTAAACATTCTACACAATCTTAAAATTAATTTAGAATTATTTCAAAACCGTCGCACTCATCATTCCAATCACCACATCATTGCTCACAGCCGTTAGCTTTATCGATTTTAATTCTTTATTTGCATCAATCGGCAAATCCAGAATCGTTGCAGCTCCACCGTCAACCTGACGATCTGTAAATCCTTTAATGCTCGAATATTTGCTTAAAGTTCCACCTTTGTACAATTCTCCGGTTTTCAGTTTCACACGATACGGAATTTTATCATCAGGAATTTCGAACGCAAAATTATCGTCAAACAAATCCTGCTCAATCGGCCACCAGTTGATCGGGTTTTTTAGCTCCAGTTCGGTAGTCGAACCATCAACATACTGAACGGTAATTTTTCCATTCACAATCTGCGACTGCATCGGATTCGTAGAACCTACCATCAGAAAATAGATTTTCTTTCCTTTCCCTGAAATCGGAATTTCAAGAGAATCAGAGTAATTATCCCATTGACTTACAAACGCAATGTTTTTATCGGTTTTATCAATTAAAAATGGAACTCCAAGAAACTCAACTTTACCATTTTTTCTTTTGTTCATCAATCCGCTGTCATCGATTTGAGCATTAATTAATGGATAACACCAGTTTCCGATTCCCTGCCACGGAAGTTGCAAAGTCGGAACTTCTAGTCTCGGTGAAAGGTATTTTTGATTGAAAATCTCAGTGACTTTTTCATTGTATTTTGAAGCCAATGAAATGTTGTTAAACTGTCCTTGATTTTCAATTTCCCAATCGGTAATTTCAATATTCTGTTTGATTCCGTTGTAATCAAGTTCGACAGAATTGGTTCCTTTGCTTAAATAATTTGAAGGAATTTCAATAGATGCACTTTGATTTTTTTCAATATTAAAATTCTTGTTTAAACCATTAATAGCTAATTTTCCATTAATTGGACTGGATGATTTTGATTGAATCTGAAGTTTTTTATTCACCCATTTTGTTTCCAAAGGAAAACGAATATCCACATTAACAGGTTGCCACCAACTTGTTCCTTTTTGTTCGACCTGAACGAAAAAAGTTCCTTTTCTTTCTTCTTTAACCAAATCAAATTGATTCCTGTTTCTGATCTTTATCAATTTCTGCGGATCAAAAACATCTTTGATTTTCTTTTTTGAATCAAAATTCAACTGAAGATTTTCAGAAATATAATTGATGTAATTGGTTTGCTCATTTTTCAATTCTTCTCCGGAATAGTTGATTTCTATTTTAAAATCTTTTCCTTTCGGCGTTTCAAACTGAACAAAAGGTTGCAGAATGGAATTTGGTTTAATCTTCCAATCCACTTTTTTGCCATTCACTTTCACCGATTTGATGTTGGAATAATTCACAGGAATCTGCATTTCCAACCCCACCGGATTTTGATATTTTGACTTAAATAAATATTCAGTCTTTTTTGAAGTTCTTTTAAACTGATATTCCCAATCCGGAAGTTTCAACTCAGCAGAATTCCAGTCTTTCGGGAAGCCTGGTTTAATGCTGATTTTATTTTCCAGTAAATTCGGATAAACCCCGAAAAGTCCTTCAGTCAATGTTCTTGAAGCGACACCAATCGGGTCGGCAAAATCACGGTACAATTCTCCGCGAAACGCATCGTAATGAGAAAGCTGTTCAAAATTCCCCGGACTGATACCGTAATACATCGACTCAACTAAATTTCCCTTCCAAAGTTGATAAGCATCCTCACTTCTTCCGGCTTGCCAATACGCCAAAGCAGTCTGTAAATTTTCCGCTAAAGCGACATTGTTAATCGACCAGTCGTAGGGTTGCCAAGTGGTCGTTGCTAAAGTGAAATAATCTTTATTATCCGCACCTTTTACGGTGATTGGAATTTTCGGTGTGTAATTATTGATGTATTGTAAGTTCTGATAATCCTCGAATTCATTCAGAATAAACGCATCCGAAACGTGGTAAATCGACCAAACTCCTGGTTTGTCGTGAACAATTTGATTGCCCAAAGCATCTTTGTATTCGGCAAAATAACCTTTATCTTTAATCCAAAGCTGATTTTTCATTGCTTTTAAAATCGCATCAGCTTCCTGTTCGTAAGGTTGAGGATTTTCGCCAATGATTTTTGCAAGTTTTGCCATCTCACGGTTGGCTCGGTAATTATAAGCGGAAGTGTGCGTCACTTTTCCACCTGAATATTGCAGGGCATCGCTCGCCCAAATTGCAGCGTATGCATCGTACAAATCCCCTCGTTTGAAATTCCGTTTTTCCCAATCCATATGGCGAACCATCGTCTGCCATATTTTTTTCAGAAATTCTTTGTCGCCCGTGTAATTGAAATGCGAAAATAGCTGGTCAAAAAACACCAGATTCATATCATAATGATGCGGTTTTGTGTTGTCATTCGGGTTTCTGGAAATATATCCGCTGGAAAAAACCGAAGTTCCCATTTTTTCTTCGTGGCGGGCAAGATGACGCATCGTATCCATTTCTACAGGTGCAAAATCAGGTTTTAAAACCTGTGAATTGGCATAGCTTTCAAAATGTTCTTTTGCCCTGTCGTGCCAACTCAACGCATCGGCTGTGTAAGCGCCGCGCCACGCATTCAACCGCATTCTCCACGCTACGGCACCGTGAAGGAAGGTTGGACTTTCCCAAATTCCGTCTGCTGCGACTGCTAAATTGGCTCCGAAATTATTTAAATCTGCATCGGGAGTTTTTAGCTGAATTCTGTTCGTTAATGTCAAACGGGATTTTTCCGCATCATCAAAAATATTTTTCAAATCTTCATCTGAAAAATTTTTATCCGATTTTCCTTTGGCAACCTGAATATAAACCGGTTGTTTCTGTGAAGAATAGGAAGCGTAAATAATAGGAGATTTGTCCGTTTTATTTTGAGTAAACTCACTCAGTTTTTCTAAAGTTATCGCATCGGTTTGCTGCAATGAATTAACATTTGAAAAACTTCCGCTAACGGTTTGAGTTTCTTGTTTCTTGTTTAAATAATTGAGTTGAAACTGATTTTTATGCAGCTGAAACTGATTGTTCATACAATATTCAGGCAACAGATAAAATCCGGATTCCGGGTCTGCACCGATGTCACCGTTTCTGCTGAAAGTGGTTCCGCTCGCACCGCCATAAACCGCATAGATTTTTGTGGAAGAATCTACATTGACTGTTTCCATTTTTAAAACCAAACCTTCTTCTTTAGCCTGTGCCAAAACCGTCAGTTTTAAAGTTCCTGTTCCAAGAATCGGGTCTTTGATTTCATACAGCATCGAACCCGGACGGTAACGCGTTTCAATTTTATCAGCCTTGATTAATTTTTTAATTGAATTTCCCTTCTGAATAACAAATTGAAGATTTCCGCCCATTCCCGGAATATACAATGCAAATTCCGGCAAATCACCGGCTTCCACACGAGACGCACGATTATCGCCATACAGCGCACGGTTGAATCTGTACTTTCCGTTGACCAGTAAAAAATCGCCTTTGTCTTCTTTGTAATGCAGTTCACGCTCGTTATTCTGCCAGTGTTTCGACTGGGAAAACGAAAGTGAGAATGCCGACAAAACAAGCAGTCCGGCGAAAATGGTTTTTCTTCGCATTATAATTTTTAAATTATTCTATAGTTATTTTGGAACACAAAGTTCACAAAGATTTTTATCATAACATTCAATAATTTAGGTTCACAAAGCCGCTTCGCTTAAATAAGCATTTTTGAAGAATTGAATTATTAATGATTTTTTATAACGTATAAAACTGATTGTCATCCAGTTTTATGGTTTTAACTCGGTTAATGGCTGTCCGTTAACGGTTACGTTTTTTAAAGTCACATTTTTAAGATAATCCACTTTGTAAGGAATCTGAACGCCAGTCATTTTAGCATTAATCATCGTGAAATCTGTCACAGGTGAAGATTCGTAAGCATCAGAAAAAACAGCATATTTTCCACCTTTGTCCACAGTTAAATTCTCCACCCAGATATTTCTGATGGTCGGGATGTGATTACCAGGCTTTTCATAGTGCATATTGAAACGAACCGCCGCTTCTTTGTAAGCACCCACTTTTGTGTTGTAGAAAAATACGTTTTCAATTGTTCCACCTCGGCTTGAACTTGTTTTAATTCTTAATGCACGGTCAAGATTTTTACTGTCCATCACGTTTCCGATGGCATAAATATTTTTCGCTCCGCCGGCAATTTCGCTTCCGATAACAACGCCGCCGTGACCGTCTTTCATTTCGCAGTTTTCGATGATGTGATTTTCGGCAGGTCTTCCGATATCTCTTCCGTCTTCATCTCTTCCGGATTTGATGGCAATACAATCGTCTCCGGTGTCGAAATAAGAATCTTTAATCCAGACATTTTTACAGGCTTCAGGGTCGAATCCGTCGTTGTTTGGTCCGTGACTGATCACTTTTACTCTTTCAATCAAAACATTTTCACAAAGCACAGGATTCAAATTCCACATTGGGGAGTTTTTAACCAAAACATCCGCCATATAAAAGTTTTTAGACTTGTAAGGCTGAACGAAATTTGGTCTTAAATACCATCCATCTCCAAAAATTCTTTCTCTGGCTGGCGTTCTGTTGGCCATATATTCGTGGAGTTTTGCTCTTGCAGGATTTTGTCTTCCAGGTCTTGATGCGTTATAACCATATTTTGTAGCGCCACACCAGAACCACCAGTTGTCTAAATCTGAATTCCCATCTAAAGTTCCTTTTCCTGTTACGGCGATGTTTTCTTCTTCATAAGCATAGATTAAAGAGGAGTAATTCATACATTCCATTCCTTCCCAACGGGTGAAAACAATAGGGTAGTCTTTGCTATCTTGGCTGAACAGAATCGTAGAACCGTCGCGTAAATGAAGATTGACATTAGATTCCAGATAGATTGCACCTGTTAAAAAAATACCGTTGGGAACAACAACTCTTCCGCCTCCTTCTGCGCTACATTTTTCAATTGCTTTTTTGAACGCTTCCGTATTTTTTGTTTTTCCGTCACCTACAGCTCCGAAATCAGTTACCAAATAATCCACTTTTCTGAATTCCGGTTTTTTGATTTGCTTTTTTAAAGCTTTGATTTCTTTTAAAGGCTGTTTTGCGGAAGTCCACGGTTGGTACTGTGCCGAAAAAGAGATTGAAAATAATGTTAAAATAAAAAGTGCAGCATATTTTCTCATAATGTAAACATATTGTTTATTTAATAAAGAACAGATAAAGTCATCTTATCTTGTTTGATAATCGCAATCTAAAATGATTATCATTAATAATTGTCCTGCACTGTCTGTCATTCATAATTGCGGCATTGTGATCAGAGTCATAAGTTATTGCTCATGTTTTTTCTAATTTCGAATTAATTGATTAAAAAATTAATTTATGAAACCAAAAGGAAGACTTATCATTATTGGAGGGAAGGAGGATAAAAACGGCACAGATCCCGAAATGCAAGGCGATAATAAGGATTTCAGACCAAAGGAAATTCTTGAATTGATTGTGGCCCAAAAAGATCACAGAATAGAAGTTATTACGTCTGCAACATCTGAGCCTGCCAGTACCAGAGATACTTACAGAAAGAGCTTCGAGGAGTTGGGTTTTACCAATTTCGGATTTCTGGATCTGAACGCAGACGAAGGTGATGACCCGGAATGTCTCGACCGGGTTAAAAATGCAAAAACGATCTTTTTTTCCGGTGGCGACCAGTGTAAGATTTGTGAAATCTTAAAATCTACAAAGATTGCAGATTTGATCTACGACAAATATAAGGATGAGGAAGACTTCACAGTAGCCGGGACAAGTGCCGGTGCAATGTGTCTCTCCTCTGTCATGATCGACAGTGCCGAAAATGGCGAAGCGATGCTGGGCAATGATATAGAGCTTGTCGAAGGGCTTGGCTTTCTGAATTGTGTGATCGATACGCATTTTGTTCACCGTGGCAGATTTGGAAGATTGGTACACGCGGTCATCATCCATCCCGAACTGCTTGGTCTGGGACTGGGCGAAGATACGGCGTTGATCATCGAAGAAGGGCACCTTGCGACCTGCAAAGGATCCGGTATGGCTGTTGTGATAAGTGCCAGAGCGCTGAAACGTACCAATGTCAAAGATGTTGAAAACGGCGCACCGGTATTTGCAGAAAATATCACGGTAGATATTCTGATCGACGGTTGTAAATACGACTTGTCTTCGGAACAGCTGATTATCAATTAATTTTTCTCTGGTTTAAGGTATTATGACCGAGGTCATAAAATGGAAGCTGTATCATTCCATAACTTTACAATAGTTCCTGATGCTAATCTGCGCACGCCGCACAAATTTTAAAAGCATTATTTGACCAAATATAATTTTCTGGCAGATTATTTATATTATTATTGATTTTATAATAATATAAGACTTATTGTTGTTTATTATTACGATAATAGAGATTTAAATAGATTAATTTACAATTATTTGGCATATTATTTGTTGATTTACTAAAATTAATTTTCATTTGATTTTGAACTATAATTGGGATCAATGAAATTAATATCTGGCAAGAGACTCTTGTTTTTGATTCGGAATCAAGAAAAATCAGATCAAATTTTCAATCGTTGCGACAATCATTTTAAAATCTCAAAATAAGAACTATGGAATTTTCAAAAGTATTATTGGATAAGATCAGCTATTATCTCCGCGAAAGAAAAGAAACTATAGCTGTTGCAGAAAGTGTTACATCCGGCTTTTTACAGCTTGCATTCTCCCAGATGATGGAGGCTCAGACCTTCTACTCCGGCGGCATTACTGCATACACTCTGGAAGAAAAAGTGAAACAGCTGAACATAGACCCCGAAGAAGGCAAACGTTGTGACTGCGTATCCAAAAATATCGCGGAAACAATGGCGCTGAATGTCGCTCAGAAATTCGGTACAGATTGGTCCATCGCCACAACAGGCTATGCCACGCCGGTTCCGGAATCCGATTACAAAATATACGCACTGTACTGCATCACTTACAAAGGAGACATCATTGTTTCCGAGCAGATCGACCTTCACCATTTGACGGAAGCATTAGCGGCACAGCAGTATTTCACGCAAGTGATTTTGGGCTGTCTCCGCTGCGAGGTCAAGCGAAATCTGCCATCCATCAACTTTAATACCTAAATTATGGAAATGAAAACTGAATTTGCCCTTATCACAGGCGCAACAAGCGGAATCGGCTACGAGTTGGCAAAACAATTTGCAAAAGACGGCTACAACCTCATTATCGTAGCCCGAAACCACGATGAGCTGATCAAAAAGGAGAAGGAATTTAAGGAATATGGTGTAGAAGTTATCTCGCTTTCCAAAAACCTGTTTCAGATGAGTGACGTTTATTCTCTCTACGCCGAGCTGACGCTGAATGGCATCAGTCCAAGCTTTCTTATCAATGATGCCGGACAGGGCGTCTACGGTAAGTTTCAGGATACAGATGTGCACCGGGAAATCGATATCATTCACCTCAATGTGATTTCAGTGATGATTCTGACCAAATTATTTATAAAAGACAGATTGGAAAAGGGCAGTGGCAAGATTCTCAATCTATCCTCTATCGCCAGCAAGTCACCGGGACCTTGGCAGGCAGTTTACCACGGCACCAAGGCTTTTATCCAATCCTGGTCAGAAGCAATCCGCGAAGAACTGAAAGATACAGGAATCACCGTCACAGCATTGTTGCCTGGACCGACGGATACAGATTTTTTTAATAAAGCCAATATGAACAGCAGCAAAATGATGAAGGATAAAGACGATTTTGCGAAAGCCGAAGACGTGGCAAAAGATGGCTACAATGCCCTGATGAACGGCGACGACAAAGTCATATCAGGCCTCAATAATAAACTGACTGTCGCGATGTCCAACCTGTCTACCGATAGTCTGGCAGCACACAGAATGGCAGAAATGCAAAAACCAATCACTGAAGAATAAAATGACACAGGAAAGTTTACAACTCAAAGATAAAAGTTTGTTGATAAGCGGTGCAGACAGCGGCATTGGAAAAGCCGCCGCACTGCTTTTTGCAAAACACGGCGCCAATATCGCCATCATCTACTACAGCGATCAGAAAGATGCCGAAGATACGCAGCAGGAAATCCGTGACCTCGGCGTCAGCTGCATTATTTTTCAGGGCGACGTCAACGACTCTGAATTTTGCCAAAAAGCTGTAAAGGAAACCGTTTCAGAATTCGGGAAGCTGGATATCCTTATTAATAATGCAGGAATACAATTCCCCTCAGATAGTATAGAAGATCTTGAGGAGGAGAATATCCGCACCACATTCAATTCAAATATCATCGGAATGATCCTTCTTACCAAAGCCGCATTTCCGTATCTGAAGCAAGGCGCAAGCATCATCAATACGACCTCGGCCACGGCCTATCAGGGTCATAAAGAATTGCTGGACTATTCTGCTACAAAGGGTGCGATTGTTACTTTCACCAGATCTTTAGCTTTGCAGGCAAAAGAGAAAGGCATCCGTGTCAATGCAGTTGCTCCCGGGCCTGTAGCAACGCCGCTTACTGCCAAAACTTTTGGCGATGAAGAGGAGGATACTTCCAAACCGCCTCTGGATCGCAACGCCACTTCAGAAGAGATTGCGCCTAGTTTTTTGTTTCTCGCTACAGATGCGTCCTGCCAGATGACGGGACAGGTTCTGCATCCCAACGGTGGATTGATTGTTAACGGTTAATATGATGATGTATGAATGGAGTGATAATACAGTATTTTCATTGGTACCACAAAGGAGAGCTTTGGAAAGAATTTATAGAAAATGCAGAGATACTGAAAAATCTGGGTTTCACGGCTGTCTGGTTTCCGCCGGCGGTCAAATGTGATCTGGGAACAGAAGGAAGAGGTTATGATGTATATGATCTTTATGATCTCGGGGAATTTAACCAAAAGGGTTCGATCCCTACCAGATACGGCACCAAGAGCGACTATCTGGCCGCCATCAATATGGCCCACATGTTTGGCCTGCAGGTCTACGCCGATATCGTGCTCAATCACAGGATGGGCGCCGATGAATTTGAAGAGGTGACTGTTCATCAGGTCAATTCAGAAAACAGAACCGAAGTGATCAGCGAAGATTTTTCTGCCAGTGCTCAGACCAGATTTACATTTCCGGGCCGCAACGGCAAGTACTCTCAGTTTGTCTGGGATCAGCAGTGTTTCAGCGGAGTAGACAGGATAAGAGTGGATAATGAGGAAAAGGCCGGAATCTTTAAAATCATCAATAACGTCAGCCGGGAATGGGACGCTGCAGTCAGTAATCAGTTGGGAAACTACGATTATCTGATGGGAGCAGACGTCGATTTCCGCAATCCGCAAGTGGTGGAAGAACTTAAAAAATGGATCCGTTGGTATCTAGACACGACCAAAGTCGACGGATTGAGATTAGACGCACTCAAACATATCTCGAGTAACTTTCTCAAGGAATATATCGATTTTATAAGGGCAAAAATTGACGGTGATTTCTTCTTTGTAGGAGAATATTGGAAGGATAATGCAGAGCCCATCAGTGCTTATCTGGACGTGATGGAGCATTCACTTTCTTTGTTTGATGTGCCGCTTCACTACCATTTTTTTGAGGCGTCGCGGCAAAAAGCAGCCTACGACCTTCGTTTCATTTTCAAAAACACTTTGTCAGAACTGAATCCGTTGAAGGCCGTTTCATTTGTAGGGAATCACGATACGCAAAGACTGCAGTCACTGGAGTCTACGGTCGAGGACTGGTTTAGACCATTAGCTTATGCGATGATTTTGCTGTCCGATAATTCTTATCCCTGCGTATTCTACCCGGATCTTTTTGGTGCAGAATATGTCGATACAGATCTTACCGGCGTAGAAGTAAAGGTCACAATGCCCAAGGTCGAAATTTTGCCAAAACTGTTGCAGGCAAGGCAGAAATTCGGTCATGGAGAGCAGATCAATTATTTTGATGATGCCAACTGTATTGCTTGGGTTCGAACAGGTACAGACCGCCGTCCCGGATGTGTGGTGGTAATTTCCAACAGCACAGAAGCTCACAAAGAAATAGAGCTGGGACCTGAAAATGCCGGCTGCAGATTTACAGACTTTTTAGAAATCAGGAACGAGGAAATAGTGCTGGATCAAGACGGAAAAGGGATTTTCCCGGTCAATGCCAGTTCGGTCAGTATTTGGGTAAAGGCGGAAGTTTAAAATTCAATCAAATCAATAAAAATAAAAGTTATGAATAGAGATGGCGTAAGAAAAAGTGCCTGGCAGGAAGAGATAAAACAGTTTCCGCCGGCTTTCAATTTCAATACAATATACGACGTAGCCATTGTGGGTGGCGGCATCACCGGCGTTTCCACTGCCCACAGGTTGCAGAAAAACGGACAGAACTGCATTCTGATGGATGCAGCCAACATCGGTTTTGGGACCACCGGCGGCACCACGGCGCACCTCAATAATTTTTTTGATACCACTTTTTCCGAGGCGATCAGCGACTTTGGGCTGGAGAATGCAAAACTCTTTGCTCAGGCCGGAAGGGATGCTATGGCAATCATTGAAAATAATGTCAGTGAGCACAATATTGAATGTGATTTTGAAAAGAAAACCGCCCATCTTTTTGCACTGGATGAGAAGCAGGAAAAGCAATTGGACGATATCGTAGAAGGTGCGGAAAAAGTAGGTGTGGAGATGAATTATATTGATAACATTTCATTCCCGATTCCCTTCAAAAAAGCGGTGGAAATCCCGGGTCAGGGTCAGTTTCATCCGATTAAATATATTAAAGCGCTGGCAGAATCATTCCTGAATTCCGGTGGTACTCTGGTCGAAAACTGCCTTTGTGAGAGCCATTCGGAAGAGAAAGATTTCATAGTGCTGAAAACTTCAAAAGGAACTGTCAAGGCGAAAAAACTGGTTTATGCCACGCATATTCCGCCAGGAATCAACATCATGAATTTCACAAATGCGCCGTACAGAAGCTACGCGATAGCTTTTACTTTGTATAACAACCAATATCCTGAAGAGCTCGGTTATGACCTCATTGATCCTTACCACTACTACAGAACGCACGAAATCAACGGCGAAAAACTGCTGATTGCCGGCGGCGAAGATCATAAAACCGGTCATTCTGATAACACAGGGGAATGCTTTATGCAGCTTGAAAATTATGTGCGCCAGTATTTTGATGTTGATATGGTAAAATACAGCTGGTCCAGCCAATATTATGAGTGTGTAGACGGCTTCCCTTACATCGGTAAGTTACCTGGAAGTCAGGGAAATATATTTGCTGCCACAGGTTTTCGCGGCAATGGAATGATGTTCGGCAGTCTGTCAGCACAGATCCTGACAGATTTAATTGTGACCGGCGAGAGTAAATACAAAACTATTTTTGATCCTGCGAGAATAAAACCGGTCGCCGGCTTTGCCGATTTTGTAAAGGAAAATGTAACCGTAGCAGTAGACTTTATTAAGGATAAACTGTTTGCCGAAAAAATAAGCTCTGTCGCCGATGTCAAAGATGGCGAGGCCAAAGTGGTGAAATATGAAGGCAGTTCCTACGCGGTTTATAAAGAAAGCGGTGGCAAAGTCCATATGTTGAAGAGTACCTGCCCACACGCTAAATGTGAAGTGCGGTGGAACAGTGCTGAGATTTCCTGGGATTGCCCTTGCCACGGGTCGCGTTTCGGGGTCAACGGTAAAGTGCTGAATGCACCTTCTGTCACCAATCTGACCAGAATCAACGAAGATGAAATTTAACTGAAAAATGATGCGTCCACCTACTTTTTTAAGAAGAAACAGCCTCAGCATCGTTCTTGTCACCTTAATGATCATCTGTCTGATTGCACAGCTTCTGACCGGTTGGCGTACAGAAAACAGAGAACTGGCAGAAGAAGGCGAGAAAGTACTGACAATTGCCCAATACCTGCAAAGCAGCCATTTTATCCAGGCTACTTTTGAAAATTGGGAAAGCGAATTTCTACAGATGGCTCTGTACGTTCTGCTCACGGTTTCGTTGCGCCAGAAAGGTTCCAGCGAATCAAAAGGACTGGAAGGTGACGAGGAAGTGGACAGGGAGCCAAAAGCACATCCAGATGCACCATGGCCAGTGAAAAGAGGCGGGATCTGGCTGCAGATTTACAAACATTCTCTGTCTTTGGCATTTGCGGTTTTGTTTTTGTTAAGTTTTATACTGCATTTCTACGGCAGCCTCAAGGATTTCAATTCGGAACAGATGGCGAAACACCAGCCTTTGGTTTCAGCTTATAAGTATTTGGGTGAATCTCGGTTTTGGTTTGAGTCCTTCCAGAACTGGCAGAGCGAATTCCTGGCTGTAGCGTCGCTTGTTATCTTATCGATATGGCTTCGCGAAAAAGGTTCTCCGGAATCCAAACCTGTAGATATGGCACACGGTGAAAATCCTTAAAAAAATGGAAGATGGTATGATTCTTTTAAATCAAATATTATGAAAAAACATATTGTAATTGTTGGCGGTGGATTTGCAGGAATCAATCTCATCAAATCTCTCAAAAACGACAAGAGATTCCGTATTACATTGGTAGACAAAAACAACTACCATTTTTTTCCGCCTCTCATTTATCAGGTTGCGACCTCATTCATAGAGGCGTCCAACATCAGTTATCCGATTAGAAAATTCATTTCGTCTTATAACAATGTCCATTTTCAGATGGGAAGTCTGGTAAAAGTGGTGCCTGAAGAGAAAATCCTTGAAACCGAAACCGGTCCTCTGAAATATGATTATCTCGTTTTGGGACTGGGAACCGAATCCAATTTTTTCGGGATGGATAATGTCAGGAAATGTGCACTTCCTATGAAAAATATAGAGGAAGCACTGTATCTCCGCAATCATATTCTGCTCAATCTGGAGGAGTCTGCGAGAAATAAAAATATCAGCGAAGCCAAGAAAATTCAGAATATCGTCATTGCCGGCGGTGGTCCTACAGGAGTTGAACTTGCAGGAATGCTAGCCGAAATGGGAAGATATATCGCCGAAAAAGAATATCCGGAGATCAAACTTGGCCTTTCCAATCTGTATCTGGTAGATGCGCTTCCCACACTGTTGTCGCCGATGAGCAAAGTGGCGCAGCAGACCGCTTACGATACCTTGAAAAAGTTGGGCGTCAAAATTGTGCTGAATGTATCCGTAAAAGATTATGTTGATGAAAAAGTGATTCTGTCAGACGGTACTACCATTGAAACAAAAACCCTGATATGGACATCCGGTGTAGTCGGCAGATCGGTGCCCGGACTTCCCGAAGCCAGTATCGGAAAAGGCAAAAGAATTTTGGTTGATGCTTTTAATAAAGTCAGATATACAGACGATATCTACGCTTTGGGAGACATCTGTCTGCAAACCACAGACGCCGATTTTCCCAATGGACATCCGCAATTGGCACAGGTAGCAATACAGCAGGGGAAAAATCTGGGCGCTAATTTCAAAAGAATGGATGCTCAGAAAGACCTTGTTCCTTTTAAATATAATAATAAAGGAAGTATGGCGATTATTTCAAAATTCAATGCCGTTGTGGATCTGCCGAAGTTTTCCTACAATGGTTTCATCGCGTGGCTGACCTGGCTATTTATCCATGTCATTCCGCTCGTGGGATTCAGAAATCAACTGCGTCTGGCGTTTGACTGGTTCAGATTATTCATTACCAATAATCCTTCCATAAGACTGATTCTTTATCCCAAAAGAAGTTCTAACAAAGAGGAATAATAATGAAATTGCAGAAATTGGAACTACTATTACAGCATTTTGCTGATGCTTTCGATTTCTGCATTTTTGTGATCTGAATAGACGTGTGCGTGGAACTCATTGAGTTTTTTCAGGATTTTCAGGAGCTCATTTTTTTCATCAGTACTCAGTTTGCCGGATAGGATTTTAGAGGTCTGGTTGACTCTCGCGACCGATTCGTGAAAGATATCTTCTCCTTTTTGAGTCAGTTTGAGCCTTTTGCTGCGCTTGTCGTCTTCATCATTTTTCTCCTCAAGCAGTTTGGCGTCCAGAAGCCTTCTTATGATCTGTGTTCCGGTCTGTTTTTCGTGGCCATTTCTCTCAATCAGCTGGATTTTGGTGAGATTGGGCTCATCTTTCAGTCGGTAAATGTAGGTAAACTCTTCGTTGACAAGTTCCGGAAAATCTGCAAGACCTTTCCTAATCATCAATTTCGAATATCGGCTTAATAATAGGATTTGTTTGCAGATTTCGTTTTCCGTAAATGCCACTTTGTGGTTTTCATTTTTGAAAAGTTTGGTCGGACTTTCATCGGCATATTTTTTATCATTCATCCACACCCGGAAATCATCAACATTAGAATTGGGTTTGTAGGCCTTAGAATTTTCAAATTCCTTCACTTGGTGGAGTAGATCTATGATAAAGTCTGTCTGCATGGCAATAATTTGATGTAAAGATAATATTTTTAGATTTTCTGAACTGTCAAAGTTTAATATTGCCCATCCCGCCATCTACGCCGATGATCTGACCCGTGATCCAACCGGAATTTTCCGACAGCAGAAACTCTGTCATTTTTGCCATTTCCTCCGTAGTTCCTACTCTCTGCAGCGGATGCCTTTTTCCGGAAGCTTCCCTTTTTTCGGGCGTGGAAAGCAGTTGCGAAGCCAAATTGGTATCGGTGAGTGAGGGCGCAATCGCGTTGACTCTTATTTTATGAACCGCTAATTCTGCAGCGAGACTTTTGGTGAGGCCTTCCACAGCACTTTTGCTGGCAGAAATAGACGCGTGAAAAGGCATTCCCAATTTTGCAGCTACCGAGCTGAAAAGCACAACTGCAGAACTTTCCGCCTTTTTAAGATTGGGCAGTAATTTCTGAATCACTTTCACGGCGCCCAAAACATTAATCTCGAAGTCATTTTTAAAATCATCTATGGAAATTCTGTTAAAAGGCTTGAGATTGATGCTGCCCGGCGCGTAAACCAGTCCATCTACCACGTCCGGAAAGCTGATTTCATCCAGATCGCCAGATAAAATATCCATCTGATGAAAGTCTATGTTGAGATGTCCAATTTCAGGAGTTTCGGTTCTGGAAATTCCTGTCACACTGTTGTTGCCCGAAAGCAGTTTGGCGGCTGCCAGTCCAATACCTTGTCCGCAGCCTATGATTACTATGTTTTTCATCGTTTTGAAATTTTATTATGACTTATCGTTCTCTGTCTGCTGCATTTGAAGCGTTCAATTTCCGGATTTCTTTTTTTAAGGTGTTTCTGGCTGATTCCCGAGTTTACTCTCTTTCTCCAGAGCCTGAAACTCGAGGGTTTCAGTTCATTTCTCATAATCCTGATCACCTCAGATTCTGTAATGTCAAACTGAAATCTAATGGCTTCAAACGGCGTCCTGTCTTCCCATGCCATTTCAATAATGCGGTCGAGTTGTACAGGATCATATACTTTTATCATCTTGTAAATTTTTAATGGTTTCTTCAGCAATTTTAAAATACCCAGACTTTTTATCTTCCGTCATTTGGTCCAGCGTTTTCAGCATAATTCCCAATCTCGGGTTCGATTGAATAAAGTTGCGGTTGTCCTTCACAAAATTCCAAAATAGCGCATCCCATTTTTCCGTCCAGTTGCCAGTGGCGTAATTGCTCATTTTAATAATATAATTGCTACCGCTGATGTACGGTTTGGTGCTCATTTTTCCGCCGTCGGAGAAGCTGCTCATCCCATAAACATTCGGCACCATTACCCAGTCATAGGAATCTGTGAACATCTCCATAAACCATTGGTACACGTGGTTGGGATTGGTTTTGATGAGATTCATAAAGTTAGCGAGAATCATCAGCCGTTCGATGTGATGTGCATATCCGGTTTTGATAATTTTAAGGATTGTACTGTCAATCGGTCTGATCTTCGTTTTGGCTGTGTAAAAAGAGGGAGGAATCGGATTGTTGTGATTCCAGTAATTTCTGTTTCTCTGGAAACTGCCGCGATAAAGGTAAATTCCCCGCACAAACTCTCGCCAGCCAAGAATCTGACGTACAAATCCTTCCAGAGAATTAACGGGAATTCGATGTGCCTCGGCGTAACTTATGGCCTGATCCAAAACCGTCGAAGCGGTGAGAATCCCGATATTGAGCAGAGGCGAAAGAACGCTGTGGTGCAGAAAATGTTCAGATTCTACGATGCTGTCTTCATAGGTGCCAAACTCTGCGAAACGCATTTCCAGAAACTGAATAAACCAAGCATCAGCCTCTTCAAAAGTGATAGGATAGAGTTGGTAAGAGGTCAGTTCGCCGTAATTTCCGTTGAAGTTTTTTTCCACATATTCCCGGGCTTCCCTGTAGTATTCATTAGTTTCAGAAAAAGAGATAGACGGTGGTTTCTTATTTTTAGGATACTTCCTGCGGTTTTCTGTATCGTAAGTCCATTTCCCGCCAACCGGCTTTCCTGCTTTCATCAAAATATTTCGTGAGAGCCTTTGCTGTTTGTAAAAATCGGTTTGATGATAAGATTCATTCGCTTCAAAATAAGCCTTAAGATCATCTCTTGTATTGATGAACAAAGGGCTTTCCAGAATCTCAATCTCCAGTTTTGTATGATTGATTCTCTTCTCCAGCCAATCGTCACAAAAATCCGTAATAAGGATTTTTTCAAATTTTTCTTCCTCAAGATATTTGGTCATTTTGCGGATGTCAGACAGTTCAGAAGTACTTTCAATGTATTCTACACAGAAGTTTCTTTTAGTTAGATAGGATTCATAAAACTTCATACTCGCCCTGTGAAGCGCAATTTTCTGTTTATGAAAACGGTACTGCCTGAAGAAAAGAAATTCTTCTACCAAAAAAACCGGCTGATCCTTATCCAGAAATGATGTGTCCCTAAAAAGCTGATTAGGGAAGATCAATTGTGCCGTTTTTGGTTTCCCTATTGACATCGTTTCTGAAATATTTTTCTAGCCGGATGACTTTACATTTTTATTTCGCCTGCATTTTTCGCTGCAATATTTCACATCATCCCAGTTTTTCTGCCACTTTTTGCGCCAGTTAAATGGCAGTCCGCAGACTTCACAGATTTTTGAAGGCAATCCTGCAGGCATTTATCTGATAAATTTTTGATAATTATTGATCACAATATGCTTTGATTTCAAATCGTGCATCATATTGTAAAGTCCAAAAAATGTCCTGTTGACATAGATAAAATGGCGCGAACCTCTGTTGGCGTTCATCCCTTTGATATCGCTCATTTTCGCATAGCGCTGTCCCAGATCTGCAATGTCCTGGAAAAAAGTTTCATCAGAAAAGTCAAAAAATTCTGCGTTGAAAGGTCTTGTAAACAGCTCCAAAAGTTCGTAGAACAACTGGGTGAAGAATTCTTTTTCCTTCGGAGAATCGTCAGCACGCAGGATTTCCAGCTGGTAAAGTTTCTCTGTAAATATGACAGGATTATTCAGGTTTTCCTTTTTAGCCAGTTCGAAATATGGCACATAAAAATCTTGCGGAATCTCCTTGATGCAGCCAAAATCTATCACCAGAAGATCTGTCTCTTCCGAAACCAAAAAGTTCCCGGGATGCGGATCCGCGTGTACTTTTTTCAGGATATGCATCTGGTACATATAGAAATCCCAAAGTGTCTGACCTATTTTATTAAGGTCTTCCTGCGTGTTTTCTTCTTTTGTAAATTCGGAAAAATGTCTGCCATTCATCCAATCCATCGTGATGATTCTTTCGCAGGAGAATTCCGGATAGTAAACCGGGAATTTTATGTGATCCAGATGTCTGCATTCTGCCGCAAAATCCTGACTGCGACGCAATTCCAGATCATAATTGGTTTCCTCAAACAGCTTATCCTCAACTTCCTGAAAATAAGATTCGGATCCTTCTTTCTGGATGTTGAACATTTTCATCGCAATGGGTTTCACCATTTTGAGATCGCTGGAAATGCTGTCCTGTACGCCGGGATACTGGATTTTTACAGCCAGATCCTTGCCTCCGGCTTTTGCTTTGTGCACCTGGCCTATGCTTGCCGCGTTCACAGATTCTGTGGAGAACTCGTCAAACATATCTTCCGGATTCTTTCCGAAATATTTTCTGAAAGTCTTCTTTACGAGCGCGCCAGATAATGGCGGCACGGAAAACTGAGAAAGCGAAAATTTTTCAACATAGGCCTGAGGCAGAATATTTTTTTCCATACTCAGCATCTGCGCTACTTTCAGTGCCGAGCCTTTCAGTTCTTTCAAGGAATCGTAGATGTCCGTCGCGTTGTCTTCATTCAGGATTTTTCTCGCTGCATCCTCATCTTTTGTGATTTTGTTGCCGTAATATTTCAGGTAGTTGACGCCCACTTTGGCGCCTGCTTTTAATAAGCTTCCTGTTCTTTCCAGCTTGCCTGTCGGTATTTTATCTAATGTTTTCATCCTTTTTAATTTGTGGTGAACTTCTCTTTCCAAAGGAATTTCCCGAGGTCTATTACTTTGCGCAACGGTTCATTATCTATCAGTTCAAACCCTGTATCAACAGTTTTCTCAATGTACAGATCTGTTTTTTCGAAAGCAGGCGAGGTGTCTTTCTTCCAAAAATCTATGCAGGACACCAGATGCAGCCAGAGTGCCTCTTCACGGGATTTTTCGGTAAAGTTTTTGACATCGTCCTTTGCGTTTTTCATCAGTTCCATGTCGTTAAAATGCAGTGTTTTTATAAACGCTCTGTGGCTTTGCTTCAGGTTCTGTAAAGTTTTGATGCTGTTCATTTTATCTTTTCCGAGGATCATCAGCACCAGAGATCTGTTCATCGTCATATTTTCGAAGAAAATGAAGTAAACATTCAGCAGTTTCTCTTTAGCAGTGATGAGATCGGTATCATTCACTTCCGAAGCCAATAGGAGAGAGCTTTCAAAAAGATGCTGAATCATTCTTTTTTCGATCTGTTCAAAACTTGTGAAGTAGTCATAGAAATCCTTCTCTTCAAAATCATTATCTTTAGCGAAGCGGTAGACATTTTTTGGTCTTTCACCGTGATTCAAAATATAATCGCCGTATAATTCAAATAGTTTATCTTCTGTTATCAAATTTTCGTTTTCCATTTTTAAATTTTATAATAACAAATTTAGTAATTAATTTTACTAATATTTGGAATAAGGTATATTAATTGTATGATATCGGTCATTCAAATTATCAATAATGAAAAAGATATTACTAACGGGCGCTACCGGCTATATCGGGAAAAGGATGATCAGCGTGATCACCGAACAGGGCTACAAAGCAGTCTGCTGCAGCCGCGATGTGAGCCGCTTTTCCAAGCCGCAGGGCATAGATGATGATTTGATAGAAGTGATAGAAGTGGATTTCCTGAGAGCGGAGACTTTGCAGAATATTCCTAAGGATATTTCTGGCGCTTACTACCTGATGCATTCTATGAGCACCAGCGAAGATTACGAAGAATCGGAAAAAATATGTGCTCAGAATTTTGTGTCTGCCATCGAACAAACAGAATGTGAACACACCATATATTTGTCCGGATTGGTCAATCAGAAAGAATTATCCAAACACCTGAATTCAAGATTTAATGTCGAGAAAATATTAATTGAAAGTAAAGTTCCGACCACCGTTTTACGTGCTGGAATCATCATTGGATCGGGTAGTGCGTCTTTCGAAATCGTGCGGGATCTGGTGGAGAAATTACCGGTGATGGTGACTCCAAAGTGGCTGGATACAAAATGTCAGCCTATCGGAATAGCAAACGTACTCGATTTTCTGATTTTTACTCTCTTCAAAAAAGAAACCTATCACAAAAGTTTTGATATCGGCTGTGACGACGTCCTCACCTATAAAGAAATTTTGCTGGGCTATGCCAAAGTTCGTGGACTGAAGCGGTCCATCTACACACTGCCGATCATGACACCTAAATTGTCGTCATACTGGCTTTATTTTATAACGTCCACTTCGTACAGCCTTGCAAGTTCGCTCGTCGGCAGTATGAAAATTGAAGTCGTTTGCAATCAGGAAAGTTTAACACAAATCAAGCAGATCACCGGTGTTCAGCCACTTTCATACAATCAGGCTCTGCAGAGGACGATGGAAAAAATCCAGGCCAACGAGATCCGATCCAGCTGGAAAGACAGTTTCATCAGCAGCAGACACGACGCTTCGCTGAAGGAATATATTGAAGTGCCGCATTTTGGATGCTTCAAAGATGTGCGCAGCTACAAGTATGACGACCGTGAAAAATGTCTGGACCGCGTTTTTGGGCTCGGCGGCAAAAACGGATGGTATGGACAGAGTCTCTGGAAAGTGCGCGGTTATATGGATGTATTCGTTGGCGGTCCCGGCCTCAGACGGGGCAGAACCCATCCAACGCAGCTCCACGAAGGTGACGCTCTGGACTTTTGGCGAGTTTTGTATGCCAACAGAGACGAAGGAAAACTGATTCTTTTTGCCGAGATGAAACTTCCCGGAGAAGCCTGGCTGATGTTCAAGTTATATAAAGGTAAACTCTGGCAGAAAGCGGTTTTCCGTCCAAAAGGAATTTGGGGAAGGTTGTATTGGTACTCGGTTTTGCCTTTTCACGGTGTGATTTTTAAAGGAATGGTCAAGAAGTTGGCAACGGCGTAAAAAACAAAAAATGGTGAACCAAAAGCTCACCATTTTTTTATTCATTAATATTGAATTATGCCTCAATAAACTCCAAAAGATCCTTATTAATCGTCGGAGCTTCTGTAGTCGGCATTCCGTGAGGGAAACCAGGGTATGTTTTCAGCGTTCCGTTTTTCAGTAATTTTATTGATTTCAAAGCTGCATTTTGGTAAGGCACAATCTGGTCATCTTCACCGTGAAGAACCAAAACCGGGATGTCTGTGTTTTTCAAATCTTCAGTCTGATCGGTTTCAGAAAATGCTTTTATTCCGTCATAATGAGCAACGATTCCGCCCATCATTCCCTGTCTCCACCAGTTTCTCTGTACGCCTTCTTTCACATCTGCACCTTCTCTGTTGTAGCCGTAGAAAGGGAAAGTCAAATCAATATAAAACTGATTCCTGTTGTTCAGCGTCTGGTCTCTGATACCGTCAAAAACCGACATCGGAACCCCATCAGGATTGCTGTCACTTGCCACCATAATTGGCGGAACTGCGCTGATTAAAACTGCTTTTTTCGCTCTTCCGTTCGCATATTTCGCTACATAACGAATCACTTCACCACCACCTGTTGAGTGACCGATGTGAACCACGTCTTTCAGGTCTAAAAATTCTACCAATTCAGCGGCATCAGAAGCATATTGATCGATTGTGTGGTTGTAAATATCTTGGCTGGAACGGCCGTGACCTCTTCTGTCGTGCGTCACCACTCTGTAACCTCTTTGGAGAAAGAAAATCACCTGTGCATCCCAATCGTCTGATGATAAAGGCCATCCGTGGTGAAACATCAACGTTGGTCCTTCGCCTTGGTCTTTGTAAAAAATCTCTGTTCCGTCTTTTAATTTTAGTGTGCTCATAATTTATTATTTTTAAAATGTTTGTAATTTTTTTTGTTGTCTTAATTGTTTAGCAAATGTAGGATGCTTCAGTTCTTTTCCAGTTAATCTAGTTTAACATCGTACATTTTTTGATAATTTTTATTTGACTTCGTCGAACCACTTTGTTAGGTTTGTGCAGCTTAACCCGCCTTCCGTTCCCAATCTTTTTTGCTAGACGATTTCAGTTGAATAGAAATTGACAGCAAGCAAAAAAGGATTTCCACTCAAACCTAACGCAGTGGTTCATCGATTCAAATAAAAAAAAAGAACAGATGAGATAAGTCGGGCTGCAGATTCGTTGTAAATTCAAGTTTGCCGTTTCTCTGTCTTAACTGATGTAAAACTACTGCAGATTATAAAGTTTTTGATTCCACTTTCGACGAACGGGCAAAAATCGTCGTTGAGTTCAGGAAAGAATTAGTTGCAATTATTTTTTAAAGATTTCCTGAGAAAAAATGTTAGTATTAATGGCAAGCTTCCAACGTTACTTCACGTTTTCCCGTACCAATTCTAAAAGATTTTCCACTCCACCATCGAATTTCTTTCCATTCACAAAGAAAGAAGGTGTTCCGTTCACGCCGCTCATAATTCCGCTTTCAAAATCTGAATCTACTTTGTCAGCCAGTTCTGTACTTTCCAAATCCTTTTCAAATTGAGAAATATTCAGTTTTAACTGTTCCGCCAGTTTCATCAGTAAATTTTCATTCAGATCTCTTTGGTTTTCATAAATCGCATCGTGCATTTCCCAGAATTTCCCCTGAAGATTGGCTGCTTCCGCTGCAATAGCTGCCGGTCTTGCATATTGATGCATTTCAGACAATGGGAAGTTTCTGAAAACAAATTTGATCTGGCTTCCAAATTCCTTCATCAATTCCTTCAGAACCGGGCAAGCGGCGCCACAGTATGGACATTGATAATCTCCGTATTCTACGATAACGAGGTCGGCATCTAAGTTGCCTTGTGCGTGGTCAGTCTGGCTGACGTTTGGTTTTAGTGACATAATTTATTTGGTGTTAAGGGTTTCTAAAGCTTCTAAAATTCCGTCTGCGCCAGGATTGATGGCTGTCGGCGACAGATAACTCCACTCGATAATTCCTTCTTTGTTGATGACGAAAAGTGCGCGTTTGCATTCGCCTTCTTCCTCATCGTAAACGCCATACTGCTTGGCGATTTCTCCTTTCGCCTCGAAATCTGCGAGTAATGGAAAGTGTAAATTTCTTGATTGTGAAAATGCGAGATGACACCATTTGCTGTCTACGGAAATTCCGAAAAGTTCTGCATCATATTTCTTGAAAAACTTCAAAGTTTCATTA